>Ga0308013_10000430_pt1 | contig 22101 bp, 16 predicted proteins | sample Neamet181_FD_203131 | JGI IMG/M metagenome (GOLD analysis project Ga0308013, IMG submission 203131) | Marine microbial communities from water near the shore, Antarctic Ocean - #181 | ecosystem: Environmental > Aquatic > Marine > Unclassified | place: Southern Ocean | collected 2014-07-25
GACCGGGTTTTTTTTCGCTCAATGATAAGTGGTATTGGCCCGGCTGAATAATTGATGATTTGACTCTGCAAAGGAGTCAGGATTCGAGTAGTAACACCAGCTGTGAACCCCCTAACAAGGCCAGTAATTACAAGACTTTCCGTTGTATCGGCGCCCTCTAACTTGCTATGATGCCGGACTTAGATTTCATAATAATAATCCCGGAGAGCGCTTTATGTCCTCGATCTTCATCGTCATTTTCGGCCTGGTCGGTTTTTCTTTTGGCTGGTTTGTCTATTCCAAATTCATCGCACAGAAAATCTATCAGTTGGACCCCGACTATGTGACTCCTGCGCATCGAATCAACGATGGCATCGACTATGTGCCTACTAATAGGTATGTGCTCTGGGGCGCTCACTTCACGGCTGTAGCCGGTGCTGCACCGATTGTAGGTCCTGCCATCGCGGTATATTGGGGCTGGGTTCCGGCCTTACTGTGGGTGACATTCGGCAGCATATTCTTTGCCGGTGTTCATGACATGGGAGCTTTATGGGCAAGTAACCGTCACGGGGCGAAGTCAATTGGTGCTCTTTCCTCAGATGTTATTGGTAAGCGTGCATCTGCTTTGTTCATGGTTATCATCTTTCTGCTGTTGGTATTGGTTAACGCGATGTTCGCGACCATCATTGCGACAGACATGGTTATCTTCCCTTCATCGGTATTTCCTGCCTGGGCTGCAATCCCAGTTGCCATAGCAATCGGAATATTGATTCGGAAAAACTATAACCTACTGTTGATATCGGTAGTCGGTGTTGCGATTCTCTACTTCACGATCTACGTCGGTAGTGTAATGCCTCTGGAATTACCGGGCGATATTTTTGGTCTCGGAGCAAATGGTAACTGGATTATCTTGCTGTTTGTTTATGCCGGTATTGCTTCGATGTTACCGGTATGGCTCTTGTTGCAACCACGTGACTACATCAATGGTGCGCAACTAGTCTTAGGTTTGTTCATTCTCTACAGCGCGGTATTTATCGCCTTACCTAATGTGTCCGCGCCAGCGTTCAATCCGAATCTGGCTGAGGGAACTCCGCCTATATGGCCAATTCTATTCGTCACAATTGCCTGTGGTGCCCTGTCTGGATTCCACGGTATCGTAGCTTCCGGAACCAGCTCAAAGCAGCTGAGCAATGAGAAGGACGCGCGCTTTGTTGGTTATCTTGGTGCGCTTGGTGAAGGTTCGCTGGCTTTGATAACAATCGTCGCTGTGACCGGATCTCTCTATGCTGCGAACACCGCTGATTGGAATGCAATTTATTCTGGTTATGCGGCTGGTCCTGGGCAGAAAGGCTTCATTGACGGCGGTGCGATATTAATTTCTACCGGCTGGGGAATCCCCATTGCCTTCTCGCAAACTATGCTTGCTGTAATGGTAGTGCTTTTTGCAGGTACTACCATGGATGCCGGCTTACGCTTGCAGCGCTACATCATTCAGGAATGGGGTAGCATCTATAACATCGCGGCATTAAAAAACAACATTGTCGCTACACTCGTTGCGATAGCAGCCTGTCTGATGCTGGCTTTCGGTGTGTCCGCGGGTAATTATCCAGGAGACGGTGGTGCATTGATCTGGCCTGTGTTCGGCGGAACTAACCAAATTCTGGCCTCGATGACGTTGCTATTGATCGCAGTTTATCTAATGAGATTGGGACGCTCGCCTAAATTCATTCTGGCGCCGATGATCTTTATCTTCATAATGGCATTCTGGGCCTCTTGCTGGTACATAGTGAATCATTATCAGAATGGTCAATGGGCATTGGTTGTTATCGAGGTATTGGTGATGATTACTAGCATCATGGTTATGCTGGAAGCGCTAGGCGTAATTTCGAAGATCAGAAGTGGCGAGATTGCCGTTGAATCGACGGGCGCTGCAAACACGGGAGAGTAGTACGCTGAATTTTATTCAGTAGCTAGGGTGTTATTTGGGCCTAGTTTCCAATAAAAGAAGGAGCGATCGGATGTTGTTCAAAGCAATATCCACGCTCCTTTTTTTATTAGAAGATCGTAACTTGCTTGCCGTCTACTAATTCTTCGGTAGGCTTCTTTTTCAAAAGAATAATACCAATTGGCCGAATTACACCAAAAACTATGGATGAACAAACACTTCGAAATCTGCTAAATCTGGAGTCTGAGAAATCTATAGATAGGATTCAGATTTTTGATGAGATTGATTCCACAAATTCTGAAGCACTTCGGCAGATTCAATCTGGCAATACGCAGAACCGGGTAGTTGTTGCCAATTCACAAACTGCTGGAAGGGGCCGTCGGGGTCGTCAGTGGGTGAGTCCGAAGAATGCGGGAATCTATTTATCTCATACTCGTCGTTTCTCGATGGAGGCCAATGCTCTGCAGGCTCTATCTCTGGTTACCGCTATTAGCGTGCTGGAGGCACTGCGGGAATTAGGCGTACAAGGCCTTCAGTTGAAATGGCCCAACGACGTACTTTTTGAGAAGAGGAAGTTATCCGGCATCCTTTTGGAATTGCAGCACCAAGACGCTTCACGCTTCGTTGTCTTCGGCGTCGGAGTGAATATCGAACTGTCAGCAGGTTCACTAGAGCGCATCGATAGGCCGGCAACCGATCTGAATAGTATCGTCAGCGAGTCGCCCTCTCGGGTGATTTTGCTCGCGGCGCTCTTGAATCAGCTGTGCCGAAATTTGGAGAAATACGAAAGCGGCGGATTCTCATCTTTTGAAGAGCGCTGGAATGGCCTGGATTGTTATCGAATGATTGATATCGAAATTCAAAATGGTGATAGTCGGCTGATCGGGAAGTCGCTGGGAGTGGATTCAGAGGGTTCATTACTGCTACAAACTGTGAAAGGCATACAATCGATCAATGCTGGGGAAGTATTTCCGTCGTTGCGTCCGCTTTCAGAATGAGTATTAATTAGCACATGATATTAGAACTTGATGTAGGCAATTCACGGATCAAATGGCGGCTGCTCACAGCGGGCGATCTGGCCGTGGTCAAGGCAGGCCATGTGCCCGGATTTGATGAGTTACAGCGAGTCGCAGAGCTAGACGCAGCAATAACCTTGGCGCGTATGTGCAGTGTGCGCGGCGGTGATGTAAATAGGAGGCTAGAAGATTGGGTGCGTGCAAAGTACTCAGTAGCTCTAGTGCAGGCTAGCGTCACCCAAAGCTGCGGGGGGGTGATCAATCAGTATGCGGACGTCAGCCGACTCGGCATAGATAGGTGGCTAGCCATGCTTGCGGCCTATCGCAGGGCAGGCAGCGCTTGCATGGTTATAGATAGTGGTACGGCACTTACTATCGATGTAGTCGATGCGCAGGGGCTGCATTTGGGCGGTCATATTATCCCTGGCTTAAGATTGATGCGCGGCAGCTTGGAATCAAACACGGCTATACGGCTGAGTGACAACTATTCCGCGTATTCCCAAAGTTTGGGCCATTCAACAGATGAGGCCGTATTTAATGGAACTGTGACGGCATTGCTGGCAACAATAAAGCAGCAGAGTGAATCATTAGCTAGGGTGGGTGATGTTGAAATTTACTTTGCAGGCGGAGATGCTGAATTGCTGCATGGTTTAGCAGGTCTAGATCGCAGTGAAATTGTTACTTCTCTTGTGTTTGATGGTCTCGATGTCGCTTGCCCACACCCTGACAGCAATCCAAGAAGGTTTTAGGCTATGCGTTATATAGCCATTTTCCTCCTAGTGGCCAATATCGGCTATTTCTCCTGGGTTCGCTATGCTGCAGAGCACATCGCGCCAGCGGTAACGAGTACTCCCAGGCTTCTGCTCAATAGTGGCTTAACTCTGGTCAGTGAATATGAGGCGCAGCTCGTGGCTCAGCCTGCACTAAATTGCTTCACAATAGGGAGTTTCAGCACTATATATGATGCCTCCAGCTTGATTGCGGAGATGGGCGAGGCAGCATTTGCGTACAATGTGGTTCTCAGCGGCGACCCGTTGAGCTCACAATATCGAGTTTTCATACCTCCGGCGTCCTCGCGCTTGATCGCAAAAATTACCCTAGACGGCCTGAGTGAAGGCCTTAGAGCCGCTGATATGGAGAGTGAAATTTACCTAATCGCCCGTGGAATGCTGGAGAACGGGATCGCGCTAGGTGTTTTCTCTGAGCTTGGCGATGCGCAGGCCGCGCGCAATCGGGTTCAGGGGCTGGGTTACGCTCCTCAGATAGAAGAAATACAGCGTTCTACTGGCGAAATTGAAGTTCAATTGCAAGTGCTGGAGCAATATGTCTCAGAAAACCCCGCATGGCCAGATTTGACGGCAGGTCGGCCCAATTTGATCATTACAGAAAATCTCTGTGAAACGATTGCACAAGGGACTCAATTCCCATAAAATGCCGCTCCTGAGTGAGAGTGCCGAGGAATTTGACCCTTGGAAGTTCATGTTGGAGGGGTTCCCGAGTGGCCAAAGGGATCAGACTGTAAATCTGACGCGCAAGCTTCGGTGGTTCAAATCCACCCCCCTCCACCAACTCATAGCTAGTTAGGGGAGTAGATTTTGCAGGCGGGTATAGTTCAGCGGTAGAACCCCAGCCTTCCAAGCTGGATACGCGGGTTCGATCCCCGCTACCCGCTCCAATTTTTGGCTAAAAAGTTGGAACATTTAGCAAGATGATCAGGCTGCCTGAGTAGCTTGTTCTATGCATGAGGAAGCCGACACTAGTGCCGGTGCAGGGCAGGGGCTGAGATTACTCATGTGCGGCTCGCATAGCTCAGGCGGTAGAGCACTTCATTGGTAATGAAGAGGTCCTCGGTTCAACTCCGAGTGTGAGCACCATTCATTTGGTGGGTAAAACAGTTTAGGTATACAGTTTAAATAGACCGGAAGCAGGTAGTGTTTCTTTATAGTGATTCTGACTATAAAAGCAGAACCTGATTCAAGATTAATTGATGACGCTTAGAATAGATAGGGGCAGTCGAAGATGGCGAAGGAAAAATTCGAACGAAATAAATTACACGTTAATGTAGGTACGATTGGTCACGTTGACCATGGTAAGACGACGTTAACAGCGGCTTTGACTAAAGTCTGTTCTGAAATATGGGGCACGGGCGAATTTCGCGACTTTGCGCAGATCGATAATGCGCCAGAAGAAAGAGAGCGTGGAATTACTATTTCCACGTCTCACGTTGAATACGATTCTCCTAACCGTCACTACGCACACGTTGACTGTCCAGGTCACGCCGACTATGTAAAGAACATGATCACTGGTGCTGCTCAGATGGACGGCGCTATTTTGGTTTGTTCGGCTGCAGACGGCCCTATGCCACAGACTCGTGAGCATATCCTGCTGTCTTTGCAGGTTGGCGTTCCTTACATCGTCGTGTTCATGAACAAAGCGGACATGGTTGACGACGAAGAATTGATTGAATTGGTAGAGATGGAGATACGTGAGTTATTGGATCAATACGAATTCCCAGGTGACGACACACCTATTATTGTCGGTTCTGCTCTTAAGGCTCTTGAAGGCGACACATCTGATATCGGCATGCCGGCGGTACAGAAGCTAGTTGAGACTCTAGACAGCTACATCCCAGATCCGGTTCGTGACATTGAGAAGCCTTTCTTGATGCCAATCGAAGACGTGTTCTCAATCTCCGGTCGCGGCACTGTAGTAACAGGCCGAATCGAGCGCGGCATTGTTAATGTTGGCGACGAGCTAGACATCGTTGGCGTCAAAGAGACACAGAAGACAGTTTGTACGGGTGTTGAGATGTTCCGTAAGTTATTAGACCAAGGCCGCGCAGGCGAGAACGTTGGTGTTCTACTGCGTGGTACTAAGCGTGAAGAAGTTGAGCGCGGTCAGGTACTGGGCAAGCCTGGATCTGTTACACCTCATACGAAGTTTGAAGCTGAAGTGTATATTCTGAATAAGGACGAGGGTGGACGTCACACGCCATTTTTTAAAGGTTACCGTCCACAGTTCTACTTTCGTACAACGGACGTGACAGGAGCATGTGAGCTGCCAGAAGGCGTTGAGATGGTCATGCCAGGTGACAACGTGAACATGATCGTGACCTTGATCAATCCAATTGCGATGGATGAAGGTCTGCGCTTTGCTATCCGTGAGGGTGGCCGTACAGTAGGCGCGGGCGTTGTAGCTAAGATTTTCGAATAAAATCGATAAACACTACATACTTGGCCGAAGCACTCAAAAGGGTGCTTCGGCTTAGTCGTCTTTAGTGTTTTTACGATATTCCGTTAGAAGAAAATGCAGATTAGTGAATAGAAGCACCGATGACCTTTAGAGAAACAGTAGGCCAGTAGCTCAATTGGCAGAGCAGCGGTCTCCAAAACCGCAGGTTGGGGGTTCGATTCCCTCCTGGCCTGCCAATTAAAGGCAGGAATTCTTCCACAAGCCAAAGGGAAGAGAGTAGGCAGCGCAAGGTCACTGTCGCTGGTTGTTAACTAGATAATTAGAACTAAGAGAAATAGTAAATAGTATGTCCGAAAAAATAGCAGGCGAAGACGGTAAATTAGATTTAGTCAAGTGGGCGGTCGTAGCAGCGATTGTCGCTGGCGCGATCTATGTTAATTCCTATTTCGTCGCGGAGTCATTATTGGTTAGAACGCTAGGCTTGCTTGTAACTGCCGGCGTGGCTGGATGGATTGGCGCTCAGACTATTCGTGGGCGCGCTTTTGTTAACTTATGCCTAGATGCGCGAGTTGAGATAAGAAAAGTTGTTTGGCCAACAAGACAAGAAACAACGCAGACTACGATCGTAGTCCTTATCGTCATATTCATTGTAGCTTTTATTCTATGGCTACTGGATTGGGGATTAAACAGCGTTATTTCATCGATGATCGGCTAGAGGCAAAAAATGGCAAAGCGCTGGTACGTAGTTCATGCCTATTCAGGCTATGAGAAAAAAGTGATGCTTGCACTGGGAGAGCGAATTGCTCTTCGAAAAATGGAAGATTACTTCGATGAAGTGTTAGTGCCTACCGAAGAAGTTGTAGAAATGCGCGGTGGTCAGAAGCGAAAGAGCGAGCGTAAATTCTTTCCGGGTTATGTCTTAGTTCATATGGAACTTAACGACGATACCTGGCACTTGGTTAAGGACACGCCCAGAGTTATGGGCTTTATTGGTGGCACGGCAGAGAGGCCCGCTCCAATAACTGATAAAGAAGCGAATAAGATTCTCCAGAGAATGGAAGATAGCGAAGAGGCCCCAACTCATAAGACGATCTACGAACCTGGTGAGATGGTTCGAGTTACAGATGGTCCTTTTAATGACTTCACCGGTACGGTAGAGGAAGTTAATTACGAGAAGAGTCGATTACGCGTTGCTGTATTAATTTTCGGTCGCTCGACTCCAGTAGAGCTTGAGTTTGGACAGGTCGAGAAGAGTTAGAAGTGTCGAGGTCAGAGTAAATTTTGAAAATTTACTCTGACCTTATTTATCATCAACAAAGTCGATCCAATAGCATTTGTTATGGGACGCCGGGGAGTTTGGTTGGCTGCGAGGCTTAATCGGACGTTCGAACCCAAAGGAGAAAGACATGGCTAAGAAAGTACTGGCTTATATAAAGCTGCAGGTTGGCGCAGGAAAAGCTAACCCAAGTCCACCAGTTGGTCCGGCTCTCGGTCAACACGGCGTAAACATCATGGAATTCTGTAAGGCATTTAATGCGCAGACTCAAGGCGTTGAGGTTGGGCTGCCTATTCCTGTAGTTATCACTGTTTATGCAGATCGTAGCTTCACTTTCATTACGAAGACACCTCCTGCCTCTGTGCTATTGCGTAAAGCAGCCGGCCTTAAGAAGGGAAGTGGACGTCCAAACACCGAAAAAGTAGGCAAAGTAAACCGTGCCCAATTAGAAGAAATTGCGACCCAGAAAATGGCTGATCTTACTGCTGCTGACATGGATGCAGCGGTTCGCACTATTGCCGGCAGCGCGCGCAGCGCGGGCATAGAAGTCGAGGGAGTGGAGTAACATGACCAAACTATCCAAAAAACAAAAGAAAGTAGCTGAAAAGGTTGAGGTAGGTAAAACCTACTCAGTTGAAGAAGCTGTTGCGATTATCTCAGAATTTGCTTCAAAGAAATTCAGCGAGTCTCTAGACGTTTGTGTGAACCTCGGCATCGATGCGCGCAAATCGGATCAAGCTGTTCGCGGTTCCACAATTCTACCTAACGGTACAGGAAAAGACGTTCGCGTCGCAGTATTTGCTCAAGGCGAGAATGCCGAAAAGGCGAAGGCTGCCGGTGCTGATGTGGTGGGCTTTGATGATTTGGCGGAATCCATTCAGGCAGGAAACCTGGACTTCGACGTAGTTATAGCAACACCAGACGCTATGCGTGTAGTGGGCAAACTAGGTACGGTTCTCGGCCCAAGAGGTTTGATGCCCAACCCGAAAGTAGGGACAGTTACGCCAGACGTTGAAACTGCAGTTAAGAACGCCAAGTCCGGTCAGGTTCGATATAGAACTGACAAGAACGGCATCGTTCATGGCGGCATCGGCAAAGTGGGCTTTGAAGCTCCAGCCGTTAAGGCAAACCTTGAAGCGCTATTGGCAGACCTAAAGAAGGCCAAGCCATCTGCAGCTAAGGGTGTCTATATTAAGAAGGTTGTTCTTTCTTCTACGATGGGTCCTGGGCTGCAGATAGACCAGTCATCCCTAGAGCTTCTTTAACACTAGTAATAAAAAATTCGAGGGGTGACGTTGTATTACTCTTCAACAGACTTTGGGGTTTCGCGAAAGCGAAGCTGTCAAAGACCGTAGGTGTGACTGCCGAGTTTAAGTTTGGTCGCTTAATTTCCTACGCAGATGGTGAAGCCCGATTTAGTGTAATGCTAAATTTCAATCACCGAATAGCAAGGGCATGACGTGAGCATTTGTCATGCTAAATCGCGGTCGAGCAATCGACCATATTAAGGAGTTTAGCTAGTGGCTATTGGACTAGAAGATAAGAAACAAATTGTTTCGGACGTCAATAAGGCTGCTAACAGTGCTGTGTCTGCGGTACTCGCCGATTATCGGGGTGTAACCGTTAGTGATATGACTGAGCTTCGAAGGATTGCTAGAGAGAATAAAGTTTATCTTCGTGTTGTAAGAAACACGCTGCTGAAGAAAGCAGTTGAAGGTACTGAGTTCGAATGCATTCAAGAAGTTTTAGTTGGTCCTACGATTCTTGCATTCTCAGAGGAAGACCCTGGCGCCGCTGCACGCGTGCTGAAGGATTTTGCTAAAGAGAAAAAAGATTTCGAGATCAAAGCACTATCTGTAGGTGGCAAGTTATTGGATGCCGATCAGATCGACGTGTTGGCGAAGTTGCCGACTCACGATCAGGCGCTGTCCATTCTTATGAGCGTTATGTTAGCGCCTGTGACGAAGCTCGCCAGAACCATGATAGAGGTTCCCTCGAAAGCAACGCGTGCTGTTGCTGCAGTTCGAGACCAGAAGCAGGAAGCAGCATAGTTCCTTCGTAACAGTTTAGAAATTGTAAAAGATTGAAAACAACTTAAATTAATTTATTGAAAGTAGGAGACAAGAGTCATGGCTCTTTCCAAAGAAGATGTATTAGAAGCAATTGCAGAAATGTCAGTAATGGACGTAGTTCAACTGGTTGAAGCAATGGAAGAAAAATTCGGTGTTTCAGCTGCGGCAGCAGTTGCGGCAGCTCCAGCTGCGGCAGCTGATGCTGCTCCAGAAGAAGAGCAGACTGAGTTCGATATCGTTCTAGCCTCTATTGGCGAAAAGAAAGTAAACGTCATTAAGGCAGTTCGCAGTATCACAGGTCTAGGTCTTAAAGAAGCTAAGGAATTAGTTGATGGTGCGCCATCAACTATTAAAGAAGCTGCTCCTAAGGGAGAAGCGGATGAAGCCAAGAAAGCTTTGGAAGAAGCTGGCGCAACCGTTGAGCTTAAGTAGCAAGATATTGCTACAAAGCGACAAGCGCCGGGTGCCGTTAACGCACCCGGCGCTAGTTCGTTGTAATTTCGAGTAAGAGAAGACCGGCTTAGTCGCCGCGCATTGTCCAAGTCGTATAGACGAAAGAGCATGCAAATCGCAGAAAAATTCTGCTAGTAGTTAATGCCAATAGAACACAACGCTAGGAACACACCAATGGCCTATTCGTATACAGAGAAAAAACGTATCCGTAAGAACTTCGGAAAATTGCCAAGTGCGATGGATATCCCTTACCTCTTATCTATACAAGTCGATTCCTATAAACAGTTTACTCAGGTTGACGTGCCTGTCGAATCACGCATGGAGCAAGGCCTACACGCCGCGTTCAAATCTGTATTCCCTATCGTCAGCTATTCCGGCAAAGCAGTTCTGGAATATGTTAGCTACAACCTCGGAAAGCCAGCTTTTGACGTCAAAGAATGTCAATTGCGTGGTTCTACCTATTCAGTGTCCTTGCGGGTTAAGGTTCGGTTGATTCTTTATGATAAGGAATCAACAGCACAAACAATTAAAGATATTAAAGAGCAAGAAGTCTATATGGGTGAGATCCCATTGATGACTGATTCAGGTACTTTTGTTATCAACGGTACCGAGCGTGTTGTTGTATCGCAGTTGCATAGATCTCCCGGTGTGTTCTTTGATCATGACCGTGGTAAGACGCACAGCTCAGGAAAACTACTCTACTCTGCACGGGTGATTCCTTACCGTGGTTCTTGGCTCGATTTTGAATTCGATCCGAAAGACATGGTCTATGTTCGAATCGACCGTCGCCGTAAATTGCCTGCGTCTGTATTGCTGCGCGCACTAGGTTATGGATCTCAAGAAATTCTTGAAATGTTCTATGACAACAATAGTTTTAAGATTACTACGAAAGGCAAGGACAAAGAGCCAATTATTTCGTTGAATCTAATCCCTGCTCGTCTGCGTGGAGAAGTACTTACTTTTCCGATCAATGACAAGAAAGGTAAGGAAATCGTAGAGGCTGGCCGCCGCATTACTTCACGCCACGTTCGCCTCATGGAAGATGCGAAGTTAACTACTCTCCTAATCGAGCATGAGTACCTTATTGGTGCCGCACTTGCTTCTGATGTGATCAATGAAGAGACAGGCGAAGTCTTAGTTGCCTGTAATACTGAAATCACTGAAGAAGTGATAGAGCAGTTCTTCGAGACCGGCGTAAAGACGTTCGAGACTATCTATACTAACGACCTGGACTGCGGACCATTTGTATCGCATACATTACGCATCGATGGAACCACTTCCAAGTTGGAAGCTATGGTCGAAATCTATCGCATGATGCGTCCAGGCGAGCCGCCTACGAAGGAATCTGCAGAGAACTTATTCTCTAACCTATTCTTCTCGCCAGAGCGTTACGATCTTTCTGCAGTTGGTCGTATGAAGTTCAATCGCCGGCTGGGTCGTCCTGAGTCCGAGGGCTTGATGGTCCTTAGTAAGGAAGATATCGTCGATGTATTGAAGACTCTGGTTGGAATCCGTAACGGTTTCGGTTCAGTAGATGACATCGATCACTTAGGTAACCGCCGTATTCGCTCTGTAGGAGAGATGGCTGAGAACCAATTTCGAGTGGGTTTGGTTCGTGTCGAGCGCGCAGTGAAAGAGCGTTTGAGCATGGCAGACTCAGAGGGCCTGATGCCACAAGATATGATCAATGCGAAGCCAGTGGCTGCAGCGATCAAGGAATTCTTTGGCTCCAGCCAGCTTTCCCAGTTCATGGATCAGAATAACCCACTTTCCGAGGTGACCCATAAGCGTCGCGTATCGGCTCTTGGACCCGGTGGTTTAACTCGCGAAAGAGCAGGCTTCGAAGTGCGTGACGTACACCCGACCCATTACGGTCGAGTATGTCCAATTGAAACGCCTGAAGGTCCAAACATTGGATTGATTAACTCGCTGGCAACTTATGCGAGAACAAATCACTACGGATTCCTCGAAAGCCCGTATAGGAAAGTAACTAGCAACAAAGTTACAGATGAGATCGATTACCTGTCAGCGATAGACGAAAGTGATTTCGTGATTGCACAGGCTAGTGCTCCGTTGGATAAGAAGAAGGGCTTCGTCGATAATCTCGTCACAGTGCGATACAAGGGTGAGACACTCTTAAAACCGCGCGAAGAAGTTGACTATATGGACGTAGCTCCACAACAGATGGTGTCTGTGGCGGCTGCCTTGATTCCTTTTCTTGAGCACGATGATGCTAACCGGGCCCTGATGGGTTCGAACATGCAGCGTCAGGCAGTACCGACCCTAAAGACTGAAAAGCCTTTAGTTGGTACGGGTATGGAACGCAATGTGGCGATCGATTCAGGCGTATGTGTTGTCGCATTTAGAGGCGGTGTCATCGAGAGTGTCGATGCAGCCAGAATCATCGTTCGTGTCAACGATGCAGAGACAGACGCAGGTGAGGCGGGTGTGGATATCTACAACCTGACTAAGTACACCCGCTCTAATCAGAACACATGTATCAGCCAGCGTCCGCTGGTTAGAGATGGCGACACGATTGCTCGTGGTGACATCATGGCAGACGGCCCATCAATCGATATGGGTGAGTTGGCACTAGGGCAAAACATGCGTATCGCATTCATGCCTTGGAACGGATACAACTTCGAAGATTCAATCTTGATATCTGAGCGAGTGGTAAAGGAAGATCGCTTTACCACTATTCACATTCAGGAACTAACTTGTGTGGCTCGCGATACTAAGTTGGGGTCGGAGGAGATTACCGCTGATATTCCCAACGTAGGCGAAGGCGCCCTAAGCAAGCTGGATGAGTCTGGCATTGTGTATATAGGTGCTGAAGTTAGTGCTGGCGATATTTTGGTCGGCAAGGTTACGCCTAAGGGCGAAACGCAGCTAACTCCAGAAGAGAAGCTACTGCGTGCAATCTTCGGTGAGAAAGCCTCGGACGTAAAAGATACTTCTTCGCGTGTGCCTACAAGTGTTAAGGGTACAGTAATCGACGTACAGGTATTCACACGTGATGGTCTTGAGAAAGATCAACGAGCCGTGGAGATCGAAGAGTCACAACTGTCGAAGGTTCGGAAAGACATCGATGATGAATATCGAATTGTAGAGGCGGCGACTTATGAGCGTCTACAACAAGCTCTAATAGGAAAAGTTGTAGCCGGTGGTCCGAAGTTGAAAAAGGGCCAGAAGATTACTGCTGACTATCTGGAGGAACTGCCGAAGGAAGATTGGTTTAAACTGCGCATGTCTAATGATGCAGTGAACAAGCAATTAGAGCGTGCAGATGAGCAGCTTAAAGAGAGACGAGTCGATCTAGACGAACGCTTCGAAGACAAGAGAAAGAAACTCACTCAGGGTGATGATCTGGCTCCTGGCGTATTGAAGATCGTTAAAGTCTACCTCGCTATTAAGCGCCGAATTCAGCCGGGTGACAAGATGGCCGGCCGTCATGGTAACAAAGGTGTTATCTCAGTAATTATGCCTGTCGAAGACATGCCTTATGACGAGAAGGGTGAGCCGATAGATATCGTGCTGAATCCGCTAGGCGTGCCTTCGCGAATGAACGTTGGTCAGGTCTTAGAGACGCACCTAGGTGCAGCGGCTAAGGGCTTGGGTAACCGCATTGGCGAGATGCTAGATGCTAAGAAGAAAGCATCAGAAGTTAGAAAGCTAGTTACCGAAATTTACAACAAGATCGGTGAGAGAACTGAAGACATCAAAAGTTTCAATGACGAAGAGGTCATAGAGCTTGCCGGTAACTTGCGTGCTGGTGTTCCGATGGCTACGCCTGTATTTGATGGTGCTGCCGAGTCTGAAATCAAAGACATGCTGGAGCTGGCCGGTATTGATGAAAGTGGACAGGTCACACTTTTTGATGGCAGAACGGGAGAGTCTTTCGATCGCCAGGTAACTGTCGGCATCATGTATATGCTGAAGCTGAATCACTTGGTTGATGACAAGATGCATGCTAGATCGACTGGCTCATACAGCTTGGTCACACAGCAACCACTAGGTGGTAAGGCACAGTTTGGCGGGCAGCGCTTCGGAGAGATGGAAGTGTGGGCACTCGAAGCTTATGGTGCGGCTTATACCTTGCAGGAAATGCTAACTGTTAAGTCGGATGACGTTGCCGGACGAACGAAAATGTACAAGAACATCGTCGATGGTGACCACAGAATGGAACCGGGAATGCCGGAATCATTTAATGTGCTAGTGAAAGAAATTAGGTCGCTTGCGATCGATATGGAATTGGACGTCAGTACTAAATAGACCAATTCGCGCTAGCCAGCTCGACAAATGAAGAATTAGTGATTATTAAAGCCTGTTCGCGAAAGCAGCAGGTGGAGGATATAGAATGAAAGACCTATTAGGTTTGCTTAAGTCTCAATCACAATCAGATGAGTTCGATTCCATTAAAATTGGTTTGGCCTCTCCGGAGATGATTCGTGCCTGGTCGTTTGGTGAAGTTAAGAAGCCAGAGACGATCAACTATCGAACGTTTAAGCCGGAGCGTGATGGTCTGTTCTGCGCCAAGATTTTTGGCCCAGTGAAGGACTATGAGTGCCTGTGTGGTAAGTACAAGCGTCTTAAGCATCGCGGTGTTATTTGTGAGAAGTGTGGCGTAGAAGTTGCGCTTTCAAAAGTGCGTCGCGATCGCATGGGTCATATCGAACTTGCCAGTCCGGTAGCCCATATCTGGTTCCTCAAGTCTCTGCCTTCACGCATCGGCTTACTGTTGGACATGACTCTGCGTGACATAGAACGCATTCTCTATTTCGAATCTTTCGTGGTTACTGACCCGGGCATGACTACTCTTGAAAAAGGGCAGCTGCTAACGGATGAGCAGTACTACGAGGCGATGGAAGAATTTAGTGATGAGTTCGATGCAAAGATGGGCGCGGAAGCGGTTCAGGCATTGATGAAGGACTTGAACGTTGATGAGGAAGTAGCTCGTCTTCGCGAAGAAATCCCAGCTACAAATTCTGAGACAAAATTGAAGAAGCTCTCTAAGCGCTTAAAGCTCTTGGAAGCCTTTAACGCGTCTGGCAATAAGCCGGAGTGGATGGTAATGACAGTTTTGCCTGTCCTGCCGCCAGATCTTCGCCCTCTTGTCCCTCTGGACGGTGGTCGTTTCGCGACTTCAGATCTAAACGATCTATACCGCCGTGTGATCAATAGAAACAATCGTCTGAAGCGCCTTCTCGATTTGAACGCGCCAGACATTATCGTGCGCAACGAAAAGCGTATGTTGCAGGAAGCGGTTGATGCGCTTCTCGACAACGGCCGTCGTGGCCGCGCGATCACAGGATCGAATAAGCGACCTCTTAAGTCTCTTGCCGACATGATCAAAGGTAAGCAGGGTCGATTCAGGCAGAACCTACTCGGTAAGCGAGTGGACTATTCCGGTCGTTCCGTAATTGTTGTTGGTCCTACACTTAGGCTACATCAGTGCGGTCTCCCCAAGAAGATGGCCCTAGAACTATTTAAGCCGTTTATCTTTGGCAAGCTTGAACGTCGTGGCCTCGCTACTACAATCAAAGCAGCGAAGAAGATGGTTGAGCGCGAGACTGCCGAGGTTTGGGATATTCTCGCGGATGTGATTCGCGAACACCCAGTGCTGCTTAATCGCGCACCTACCTTGCACAGACTTGGTATTCAGGCATTCGAGCCAGTACTGATCGAGGGCAAGGCTATTCAATTGCATCCTCTCGTTTGTGCCGCCTACAACGCCGACTTTGACGGTGACCAGATGGCGGTTCACGTGCCACTCACGCTGGAAGCTCAGCTTGAAGCGCGTACGCTGATGATGTCCACGAACAATATCTTGGCGCCTGCTAACGGTGAGCCCATTATTGTTCCGTCACAGGACGTTGTATTGGGTCTTTACTACATGACGCGCTCGCGCGTGAATGCGAAGGGTGAAGGCATGACTTTCTCCGACGCGAAAGAAGTGCAGCGTGCCTACGAAACAGGCCATGCTCACTTGCAAGCGCGGATCAAAGTACGAATTACCGATGTCTATAGCAATGAAGAGGGCGAACGCGTCCGCGAAACTGCCATTGTAGATACCACCGTGGGTCGTGTTTTGCTTTTCAACATCGTCCCGGAAGGCCTGCGTTTCTCCATGGTCAATCAGAAGATGGCGAAGAAGCAAATTTCCTTGATTCTGAATGCCTGCTATCGCGACGTCGGTCTAAAGGAAACTGTTATTTTCGCTGACCAGTTGATGTACACCGGTTATAAATATTCAACACGTTCCGGTTCATCCATCGGTGTTAATGACTTTGTCATCCCCGATGAGAAGGCCACGATCATTGATCAGGCAAACACCGAAGTAGAAGAGATCGAGGCGCAATTTGCTTCCGGTTTAGTAACACAAGGTGAGAAATACAATAAGGTTATCGATATTTGGTCTCGCGCGAACGACCTTGTAGCTAAGGCTATGATGGAAGGCCTGTCGACAGAGCCAGTAATCAACAAGGAAGGAAAGGAAGAGCAGCAAGAGTCATTTAATTCGGTGTATGTATATGCCGATTCTGGCGCTCGTGGTTCCCCCGCCCAGATCCGTCAGCTCGCAGGAATGCGTGGCTTGATGGCACGACCAGACGGCTCGATCATTGAGACGCCAATCACGGCGAACTTCCGTGAGGGTTTGAGTGTGTCGCAGTATTTCACCTCAACTCACGGTGCTCGTAAAGGATTGGCAGATACGGCATTGAAGACGGCTAACTCTGGTTACCTGACTCGACGTCTAGTTGATATTTCTCAAGACTTGGTTGTCACCGAGCATGATTGCGGTACCGATCAAGGTCTGACTATGTCACCTGTAATCGAGGGTGGCGATATTATCGCGCCACTAGGCGACAGAGTATTGGGTCGTGTTCTAGCTGCTGATGTGATTTCAGAGACAACAGGCGACTTAATTGCCGCGGCCGGCACTATTATCAATGAGCGCATGGTAGATAAGCTGGAGACTGGTGGAGTGGACGAAGTTCATGTACGTTCGCCAATCACCTGTGAGACTCGCTACGGTATCTGTAGTCAATGCTACGGTCGCGATCTGGCCCGTGGTCATGTCGTCAACGTTGGTGAGGCAGTTGGGGTTATTGCTGCACAGTCGATCGGCGAGCCGGGCACGCAGCTTACGATGCGTACGTTCCACATTGGTGGTGCGGCGTCCAGAGCTACAGCATCTGACAGCGTACAGGTTAAGAACACCGGTACAATTCACCTACATAATATGAAGACGGTAGAGAATATCAAGGGCGAGCTAGTTGTTGTATCTCGTTCCGGTCAGCTCATCGTTAATGATACCAATGGCCGCGAGCGTGAGCGTTATAAGCTCCCTTACGGTGCTCTGATCACAGTCGGCAAGAAGTCTGATGTAGAAGCCGGGCAGATCGTAGCTACTTGGGATCCACATACTCACCCAATCGTTTCGGAAGTAGCGGGTAGAGTAGCTTTCGCCGCTATGGAAGAGGGCATTACGGTTCGCGAACAGACGGATGAGATCACGGGTCTTAGTAGTATTTCTGTTATCGATCCGAACGAGCGCGCCGCCTCTGCTAAGGAGCTGCGTCCTGGTGTTACCGTTGTGGATAAGAAGGGAGTAGAAATTTGTCTCCCTGGCACAAACCACCCGGCACACTATTTCCTACCGGCAAATGCGATCGTCAGCTTGAATGATGGTGTTGATTTGAATATTGGCGATGTTATTGCCCGTATCCCGCAGGAAGGCTCAAAGACTCGTGATATCACGGGTGGTCTGCCACGTGTTGCTGACTTGTTCGAAGCACGTCGCCCGAAAGAGCCAGCTATATTGGCTGAGATTTCAGGTACGGTAAGCTTCGGTAAGGAAACAAAAGGAAAACGTAGATTGGTCATCACGCCTAAAGACGGTGTCAATCCAATCGACGGCTCCGATCACTACGAGGTGCTGATTCCTAAGTGGCGCACCATGACAGTGTTCGAAGGTGAATATATTGAGAAGGGAGAGGTTGTTTCTGAAGGCCCTCCAGCTCCTCACGATATCCTGCGTTTGAAAGGTGTTGAGGCGCTAGCTCAATATGTCGTCAACGAAGTTCAGGAAGTGTACCGCCTCCAGGGAGTGCGAATTAACGATAAGCATATCGAAGTTATCGTGCGTCAGATGTTGCGTAAGGTAGAAGTTACGCATATTGGCGATTCGACTCTGATCAAGGGCGAGCAGCTAATGTATACGCAGATTCAAGAAGTGAACGATACGCTTCGCGAAGAAGATAAGCAGGAGGTTCGTTTCGAGCGAATGCTACTGGGTATTACCAAGGCTTCATTGGCAACAGAATCCTTCATCTCGGCAGCATCGTTCCAAGAAACCACTCGTGTTCTGACAGAAGCGGCGGTTACTGGAAAGCGCGACTTCCTAAGAGGCTTGAAGGAAAACGTGGTTGTTGGACGACTTATCCCTGCAGGAACGGGTCTTTCGTATCACGCAGCCCGCAAGAAGGCCTATGCGGACAAGCTTAATTCAGATTCCGTGACCGCGAGCGACGTAGAAGCAGCATTGAGCGAAGCCCTGAATATCAAGGCATAAGGCTAGAGAGCCCGTTCAAACAGGCAGCAATGCTTGGAAATAGTTGACTAGAGGATGTGGGATCATTAAACTCTCGCATCCTTTATTCTGGCTAGCTCCCTTAGGATCTTTCTAAGATTTGTGGAGTGACACGGCGAGTAATTTAGAAAGCTGAGCCGAAATTAATAAAGTGGGTTATCCCCCAAAATTAGAGGTTTTAAGGAAAACATGACGACAATTAACCAATTAGTACGCAAGCCCCGACGTAGCAAAATCGTCAAGAGCGGCGTACCTGCGCTACAAGGTTCACCTCAGAAGCGCGGTGTTTGCACTAGGGTCTACACAACTACACCAAAGAAGCCTAATTCGGCTTTGAGAAAGGTGTGTCGTGTACGTCTGGTTAATGGATTTGAAGTGTCTTCCTATATTGGTGGTGAAGGCCACAACCTGCAGGAACACTCCGTTGTTCTGATCAGAGGCGGTCGTGTGAAGGATCTTCCAGGTGTTCGCTACCACACGATTCGCGGCAGTTTGGATACTTCAGGCGTTGCTGATCGTAAGCAGAGTCGCTCCAAATACGGTACTAAGAAACCTAAATAAGTAATAATAGAAGAATCGAAAGTAGCAGTAATCAGCAGAATTTAGAGTCATAGTCTTGTCGGGTAAATTTATCTGGCAACACTTCTACAAGCGTAAGGATACGCGACTCATCGAGACTCTTTAATAAAACGATGAGCTAGAGTAAGGCCAGGTAATAGCCACTACTGAAGTGTCTAAAAGTCCTGGATCAACCTGAATAAACCTAGAGGTCTCAAATGCCTAGAAGAAGAGTAGTTGCAAAACGTGAAATCCTGCCAGACCCAAAGTTCGGTAGTTTAACCCTCGCAAAATTTATGAACCACGTGATGGTCGACGGCAAGAAGTCTGTTGCCGAACGTATCGTCTATGGTGCATTAGACACAGTTTCAGCTAGAACCCCTGGCGATCCTCTCGAAACTTTCGAGAAGGCCCTGGATGCTATTGCTCCTATGGTCGAAGTTAAGTCTCGCCGTGTCGGTGGTGCTACGTATCAGGTGCCTGTCGAAGTACGTGTCGAACGTCGTCATGCTTTAGCCATGCGTTGGTTAGTAGAGCATTCCCGTAAGCGTGGCGAAAAGTCCATGGCATTACGTCTCGCTGGCGAAATATCCGATGCCTCCGAGGGTAAGGGTAGTGCGGTTAAGAAGCGCGAAGACGTGCATCGCATGGCGGAAGCCAACCGAGCATTTTCACACTACCGTTTCTAATCGAAGTGTTGCTAGTAGATAAGTCGTTTAAATCGAATTACATTTATGTAAAGGGCATAAGCTGTGGCCAGAAAACACCCATTGGACCGATATCGCAATATCGGAATCGTTGCTCACGTAGATGCGGGGAAGACTACAACTACTGAGCGCGTACTATTCTATACAGGTATTTCACATAAGATTGGTGAAGTACACGATGGTGCGGCGACTATGGACTGGATGGAACAGGAGCAGGAGCGTGGTATTACTATCACCTCTGCGGCGACTACTTGTTTCTGGAGCGGCATGGGCAAGCAGTACGAAGAGCATCGTATCAACATCATCGACACCCCAGGACACGTTGACTTCACTATTGAGGTAGAGCGTTCTTTGCGTGTATTGGACGGCGCTGTGGTTGTTCTTTGCGGCTCTTCCGGTGTTCAGCCACAGACGGAAACAGTATGGCGTCAAGCTAATCGCTACGAAGTGCCACGCATGGTTTTCGTCAATAAGATGGACCGAGCCGGTGCCGACTTTCTGATGGTTGTGGAGCAGATGAAAGAGCGCTTAGGTGCTAACCCGATCCCATTGCAATTGGCAATCGGTGCAGAAGACGAATTCAAGGGAGTAGTCGACCTCGTTAAGATGAAGGCGATTCGTTGGAGCGAAGCAGATCAAGGCGCTAGCTTCGAATACGAAGAAATTCCTCCCGACATGCAAGACTTGGCTGATGAATGGCGTGAAACCATGCTCGAAGCGGCGGCAGAAGCCACCGAAGAGCTTATGGATAAGTATCTGGAAACTGGGACTTTGTCCGAAGAAGAAGTCATGGATGGCATTCGTATTCGCACATTGGCAAGCGAAATAGTGCCTACGCTTTGTGGTTCGGCTTTCAAGAACAAAGGTGTTCAGGCAGTACTTGATGCGGTAATCGATTACATGCCAGCACCAACTGAAGTTAAGGCCATTGAAGGTCTTCTTGAGGATGGTACTGCTACTAAATGTGAAGCCGATGACAAAGCGCCGTTTGCTGCTTTGGCATTCAAGATCGCAACCGACCCCTTCGTTGGTACATTGACGTTTTTCCGAGTGTACTCAGGAACTCTTATTTCGGGTGACTCGGTTTACAACCCAATCAAGACTAAGAAAGAGCGTGTTGGTCGTATGGTGCAGATGCACGCGAACACTCGTGAAGAGATCAAAGAAGTATTGGCTGGCGACATTGCCGCTGCAATTGGTCTTAAAGATGTAACAACAGGTGAAACGCTCTGCGCAATTGATCGCGTTGTAACTCTTGAGAAGATGGAATTCCCAGAGCCTGTGATCTCGGTAGCGGTTGAGCCGAAGACTAAAGCGGACCAGGAAAAAATGGGCATCGCCTTGGGCAAACTAGCTCAGGAAGATCCATCGTTTCGAGTCGAGACGGATGAAGAATCTGGTCAGACAATTATCTCAGGTATGGGCGAGCTTCACCTCGACGTACTAGTAGACAGAATGCGTCGTGAATTCTCCGTTGAGGCTAACATCGGTAAGCCACAAGTGGCGTATCGTGAAACGATCAGAAAGATCGTGGAAGTCGAAGGAAAGCACGTCAAACAGTCTGGTGGTCGCGGTCAGTATGGACACGTGGTGCTGAGGCTTGAGCCTTTGGATCCGGATTCAGAATACGAATTTGTGAACGAAATTGTTGGTGGAACGATTCCAAGAGAATACATTCCGGCAGTAGATAAGGGCGTGCAGCAGCAGATGAAAAATGGCTGTCTCGCTGGTTATCCTTTGCTTGCTATGAAAGTAACTCTTTTCGATGGTTCATTCCACGATGTGGATTCCAGCGAAATGGCGTTTAAGATTGCGGGCTCGATGGCATTGAAAAAAGGCGCGCTTCAGGCTGATGCCGCTTTGCTAGAACCGATGATGAAAGTAGAGGTTGTATCACCTGAGGAATATATGGGTGATGTGATGGGTGACTTGAATCGTCGTCGTGGCATGGTACAAGGCATGGAAGACAGCTCTATGGGCAAAGTGATCAATGCCGAAGTTCCGTTGTCTGAAATGTTTGGTTATTCGACGGACTTGCGTTCGGCGACTCAAGGCCGAGCTACTTATACGATGGAATTCGATAAGTATGCGGTTGTGCCTAACAATATTGCTGAAGGCATTATTAACCATACATCCTAAGACGTTATTATTACTAACTGTAAACACACACAAAATTTAGAAGAGAATGAGGTGCTATTGTGGCGAAGGAAAAATTCGAACGAAATAAATTACACGTCAATGTAGGTACGATTGGTCACGTTGACCATGGTAAGACGACGTTAACAGCGGCTTTGACTAAAGTCTGTTCTG
>Ga0308013_10000431_pt1 | contig 22094 bp, 23 predicted proteins | sample Neamet181_FD_203131 | JGI IMG/M metagenome (GOLD analysis project Ga0308013, IMG submission 203131) | Marine microbial communities from water near the shore, Antarctic Ocean - #181 | ecosystem: Environmental > Aquatic > Marine > Unclassified | place: Southern Ocean | collected 2014-07-25
TCCGATCTAAATATTATCTTTTTTGAAATATTATTTTTACTAAATAAAGAGGGATTCCTAAAAACCATAACGTAACTAATTTTTCAAACATATTTAATGATAAATACAAAACACCCAATGTTCCATCCCAAAATGAAAACTTAACTGCCCACTCTAAAAACTCCAATGAAATGATCAAAAATATAAAAGTAATAAGCCCGCAGAAAGCAATAGCTTGAATTTCATTAATGTATTTTTTCATTTATGTTCAAATTTTAAAAGTAGTTTTTTCCACCTTTTAAATAAGCACATTTTTCACAGGTAGGTACAATATCGGGTGGACTATCTAGGTTAAGAACTTCTTTCATTTCAGATAATTTACCTTCTATCCAAGAAGTATTTACCTTGTAAGGAACAAGAGTCGTTTTAAAATCCATTTTATTTTCAAACTTATTATTAGTTTTTTCGCCATTGCATACATAAAAATACGACACATCAGAAACATTAAAATTCATTTTTTTTAAAATATGAACATAAATATCCATTTGTAATTTATAGCTTAAATGCCATTCACTATTTAAGTATGACTGTGTCGACACAGGGTAACTTGTAGATTGAGCTTTATAATCTACTACAACAAGTTTCTCTTCTTTAAGATCAAACCAAATATCATCTACACCTCCATGTAATATTAAATTTGTCTTCTTGTCTAAGTATGAGATTCCACCTTTTAATGAGTTTCTCCATACATCTAAATCCTTATGCTGAAAGGGGACAAAATCTAAATTGTGTTTTATCATCATAGGGTGAGGCTTTTGATTGCTTCGATATTGATCAAATTCTTTTTTTAAAAGCTCATCTACAGCACTGTTTAACGCCCAACCGGGCATAGATGGTTCCTTTAATCCCACAACACGATCCAAATAGAAGCATCTTTTGCAGCTTAAAAAATTGCTTAATTTAGATCTACTAATTTTAAATGGAGCGTCTGATTTTCTATCGTAAAATGAACTTTTTCTAACTCTAAAAGAGGCAGCTTCTTTCATTGGTTATATTTTGCTTAATCTTTTTATTACTTCTGTCTTATTGAGAGATAAAATTACATCGTATAAGCCAGGCCCAAATCTAGAACCTACCAGTCCAATTCGCAAAGGTTGGCCCACTCCTTTGAAATTAGTCTTATGCTTTTCAATTAATAATTTAATTAATACCTCTAAAGTTTCTTTATTTAGAGAGGATAGTTTTTCAAAATCAGATATGAAGTCTTTTATTATTAATTTAGATTGATCATCTAATAGCTTTTCATCCTCATCATCAATTTTTACTTCGTCTTTTATTATGTACTGTGCATTATTAAAGATATCTTCTAGTGTTTTTGCTTTATTTTTTAAAAAACCTATACATTTAATAAGAATAGAATCTTTGGAAGGGTCAAAAGGTTTCTTATATTTTGACACATATTCTTTAAATAATTTAAACAAATCCTTCTCATTGATTGTTTTAATATAAGTTTCATTCATTGAAAGTATTCTGGACATATCTAATTTTGAAGGCGATTTTCCAACTCCATTTAAGTCAAATAAATCAATACTTTCTTGTTTAGTAAAAATTTCTTTATCTTTATACGACCAACCTAGTCTTAATAGATAATTTCTTAATGCATCAGGCATAATGCCTATTTTTTTATAGTCTTCTAGGGTGGAAGCATTGTCTCTTTTTGATAGCTTTTTCCCCTTGTCGCTATGTATTAAAGGTATATGTGCAAAATTGGGTATTTCCCAATCCATTGCCTCATAGATTTGTTTTTGCTTAAAAGAATTTATCATGTGGTCATCACCTCTAATAATATGCGTAACTTTCATTTCATGATCATCTACAGTTGCTGACAACTGGTAAGTAGGAGTGTTGTCTTTTCTCAAAATTACAAAATCTTCTATTGTTGAATTTGAAATATTTTTATCTCCTTGAACTAAATCTTTAATCAAAGCTGATCCTGAAATTTTACTCTTAAACCTTAAAACAGCATGCTCACTTCTCTTTTCCTTTAGGTCTCTACATTTGCGATTATAAATAAAAGGCAAACTTTTTTCTTTGGCTAAAGTTTTTTGTTCTTCAAGATCTTTAGCAGAGCAATAACAGTGGTAAGCAAAACCCTTTTTAATTAAATCATCTGCTACTGCTGTATGTTTATTTATATTTTTAGACTGAACATATTCTTTACCATCATGTTCAATACCCAGCCAAGATAATGAATTTATTATCTGGTGTTTAAATTCATCTTTTGATCTTTCTTTGTCAGTATCTTCAATTCGTAAATAATATTTTCCTTTATTTTTCTTAGCCAACAACCAATTAAATAAAGCAGTTCTAACACCACCAATATGAAGAGGCCCTGTTGGAGAGGGCGCAAACCTACAAACAAAACTCATGTGATCTAAATAGACTATTTTAGTGAAAGTTTCTATATAAAGAGACTAGTTTGCCTTGAATTTTTATTCTTCCAGCAGCGTAAATTTTAGTCCCATAGTTTTTATTTGCTGCTTCAAGTGCAATCGTATTACCTTTTTTTCGAACTCTTTTTAAAGTAGCCTCTTGATCGTCAATCAAAACTACAGCAATTTGTCCACTATCAACATTGTTAGTTTTTTTAACTATTACAGTATCGCCATCGTTAATTCCTGCTTCGATCATAGAATCACCTTTTACTTTAAGACCATAATGTTCACCTTTATTTTGTAAATTTTCAGGCAAAGCAACTCTATCAACTTCTTGTTGTATTGCTTCAATAGGAGTTCCGGCGGCAATATTGCCTAGAATTGAAATTTCAGTTTCTGTACTTGGCGTTGTATCTAAGCCTCCTTTAATCACACTAGGTGTAAAAGTATTAAAAATATCATTTGCACTAGCGTTCTCTGGCAATTTAATGACCTCGAGCGCTCTTGCTTTATGGGCTAGCCTACGAACAAAACCTCTCTCTTCTAAAGCGGAGATAAGTCTATGTATGCCAGATTTCGACTTGAGGTTGAGTGAATTTTTCATTTCCTCGTAAGAAGGAGAAACACCAGTAGATCTAATTTTCTTGTTAATATAAATAAGTAAATTTTTTTGTTTTTTTGTAAGCATAAGAACAAACCTCGTACATCTATGTTCTACAAAAGTTCTTTTTTAATTTCAATGGCTAATTAACCCTTGTTTTAAAGGCTTATTGAAATTATTTCTTTAATTAACTTGTCAGTTTCGCCGCTAGCGAGAAGTGATTCACCAATGAGGAAGTTTTTTATACCAGTCTTATCGTAAATATATTGTGCATCTATTTTATTTTTTATACCACTTTCAGAAACTAGCGGCCCTTTATGTGAAATAAGTTTTTTTTGGATTCTAATTGTATTGTCCAGTGATATGTTTAAACTTTTAAGGTCTCTATTGTTAATGCCAATTATAGATTCCTCATATTTCAAGGCATACTCAGCCTCTTCTTCATCGTGCACTTCCACAAGTACACTTAATTTATTTTTTAAAGCTTCATCATAAATTTCATCAGATTGTTTTTTCGACAAGGCAGAGAGTATAATTAAAATACAATCGCACCCAAAACTTTTAGAGTACGAAACTTGAAAAGGATCAATAAAAAAATCTTTAGCCAACACAGGAAGTTTTATTTTTTTTTTAATATCGGAGATATAATTTAAATTACCTAAAAAAAATTTTTCTTCAGTCAATACCGACAAACATGCTGCTCCATTACTTGAATATAGACTAGCAATTTTAATAGGATCAAAATCCTTTACTATAATGCCAGCGGATGGACTAGCTTTTTTAATTTCAGCAATCAAAGTAACAAAATTTTTCTGCTCCCGATTAATTAAAGTTTTTTTAAAATCTAAATAATTATTTATATTTTTTATTTTTTTATCGATACTGTCTAAAGAGTTTTTTTTCTTCACTTCTTTAAGGTCATTTTTTTTTTGTTTAATAATTTTTTCTAAAATATTTTTCATCATATTGACAAAATTTTCTGTAAATGATCAAAAACTTTACTTGATTTTAAATGTTGTTTTGCAGAATTGTAAGCATCTTTAAAGTTTGTTTCTTTATCACCGACAATTAAACCAGCCGCAACATTTAATGCTACTGCGTCAGAAAACTCATTATCTGCACCTTTATATATATCAATTATTTTTTGTGCGTTATACTCAGCATTTTTTCCTTTTAGGTTTTCTTTATTTTTTTTGGAAATATTAAATTCACTGGGGTTAATTATAAAATTTTTTATCATCCCATTATTAAGTTCAGATATTTTAGTTTTTGAAAAAGGAGAAATTTCATCCATTCCATCTTCGCTATGAACAATCATTGCTTTTTTAACTTTATTTTCCTTTAATGCTTCAGCAAAAGGCAACATCCATTTTTCATGATAAACACCAACCACTTGTCTTTTAACTTGAGCTGGACTACTTAAAGGTCCAATAAGATTAAAAATTGTTTTTTTAGCAATTTTTTTTCGTGCACTTGCAACATGCTTCATTGCCTGATGATAGTTAGGCGCAAACATAAATGCAAAATTGACTTTTTCTAAAGATTTTTCAGCTTCACCTGGGGTTAAATTTATTTTAACTTTTAAAGCCTGCAAAACATCAGCAGATCCACAGTTAGATGAGACTGCCTTATTTCCATGTTTGGCAACCTTTAATCCTATGCTTGCCAAGGTAATCGACGCTGCAGTAGATATGTTTAAAGAATTCTGTCCATCACCACCTGTACCACAAGTATCAATAGTTCCAGTAGGGGCTTTTAGAGTAGTTGCTTTAGACCTCATTATAAAGATGCCACCAGCTAATTCATCTTTTGTTTCACCTTTTCTTGTGAAGGACTCAAGAATTTTAATTATGATGCTCTCATCATAATAACCCTCCATAATATTTGAGAAAAGACTTTTGCTATCTTCAAAAGAAAGATTTTCATTAGATGCTAATTTTTCAATAAAGTCTGTCATCTTTTAAAGACTTATATAATTTTTTATTATTTGCATACCAACTTTCGTGTTTATACTCTCAGGATGGAACTGAAGGCCATGTAAATCGTATTTATCATGTTTAATGCCCATTATTGTTTTATTTTTTGTTTCTGCTGTGACGCTTAAACATTCTGGTAGAGCATACCTGTCAATAATAAGACTATGATACCTAGTTGCATTAAATGGTGAGCTCATGTTTTTAAATATGTCATTTTTTTTAAAATAAATTTTACTCATCTTTCCATGCATTAATTTTTTTGCTCTTATTATTTTACCACCAAAAGCTTGTGCTATAATCTGATGGCCTAAACAAACACCTAAAATTGAAAAATCTTTATGCAGATCCTTTACAATTTTAACACAGTGTCCTGCTTGGGATGGGTTACCTGGTCCTGGTGAAATAACTATTTTTTTATATTTATTTTTAATAATATCTTTAGAACTTATTTTGTCATTACGAACAACATCGACACTACAGTTAAATTTTGAAATGTAATGAAACAAGTTGTATGTAAAACTATCATAATTATCAATAAGCAATACTTTCATTTAATCTACTGCCTTCATTAGTGCTTTAGCTTTATTAACAGTTTCTTGATATTCTTTTTCAGGAACACTATCTGCAACAATTCCTGCTCCTGACTGAACATAAATTTTATTATTTTTAATCAAAGCTGTTCTTAACGTAATGCAAGTATCAAATTCTTTACTAGAGGTAAAATACCCAATACCACCTGCGTACAGTTTTCTTTTATTTTTTTCCAACTCATCAATAATTTCCATGGCTCTAATTTTTGGAGCACCACTTACAGTTCCGGCTGGAAAACCAGAAAGTAAAGCTTCAAACATAGAATTTTTACTATCAAACTCACCCTCTACATTAGAAACAATATGCATAACGTGAGAATATTTCTCTACATTAAAGCTTTCTGTAACTTTTATTGTATCAATTTTTGACACCTTCCCAACGTCGTTTCTACCTAAATCAAGTAACATTAAATGTTCAGATAACTCCTTTTTATCTTTCAAAAGATCATTTTTATATTTATTGTCTTGTTCTTTTGTATCACCCCTCGGTCTTGTTCCTGCTATAGGCCTGATAGTTATTTTATTATTTCTTAATCTGACCAAGATCTCTGGACTACTACCTATAATTTTAAAGTCATCAAAATTAAAATAAAACATAAATGGAGATGGATTAGATAAGCGTAAATAATTATATATTTCTAGAGGAGTTTTATTTATTTTTCTTACAAATCTTTGACTCACAACAACCTGAAATATATCACCTCTAGCAATATATTTTTTTGCTTTTTTAACATAATTCTTAAATTGATTTTTAGAAATATTACTCTTAATTTTATTTTTATTTTTTTGATGATTAAATTTTACTGGTAATTTTATATTACTGTAATCCTCAAAAGTATCAAATTTTTTTTTTATTGATTGATACTTCTCAAAGTAATTTTTAATTTTTGTCTCAGAATAAATATTTTCAATAAAGAAAATCTTCTTTTTCAAATTATCATAAATTATTAAATTTTGTGGTCTAGATAACCTCACGTCTGGAATTTTAAGGTCGTCAACGCATTTGTCAGATATTTTTTCCACATATCTAATAATATCGTAAGAAAAATAACCAACCAACATGGCGGCCATTTTTGGAACTCCATAAGGAATTTTAAAGTTAAAATTGTTAATTAGATTGTTTAAAAAAAATAAAGGCTTTTGTTTTATAACTTTTTTTTTACCCTCAAAAGTTTCAGTAATGACATCTTTATTCACATCCCACATCTTATCCGGTTTTAGCCCTACAATAGTATATCGCCCTCTTCTTGTCCCTTTTTCTACAGACTCAAATATAAAACTATTTTTTTCAACTAATAAAAAATTGAATATGTTTTCAACTTTCTTGTATTCTTTGCAGTTTTTTACTCTGAAGATTAACTGGTCTTTTTTTAATTTATGTTTTTTTTTAAAAGAACTAAAGCTAATATTTAGTTTCATTACAAGGTATTTTTAATTCGATTCAGAGCTTTTTGATTTATTTCAACATTATACTTATCATTAATAGCTCTGTCAAAAGTGCTATATATTTGATTTGCCAAATTCAGTTTTGCTTTCGACTTGTACTGGCTATAGGATTTAATTTCTTTACTAAATAATAATTTTTCAGTTTTTTTTGCAAAAATTATGTAATTTTTTGTTAACATACTATCAGTAATCAGCTGTATCTCTCCGTCGTTTACTTTAAAAATTTCTTTAATCATGCCACTTGAAAATATTGTTTCATCTTTAATATTTTTAAGTATAACTTTTTTAATTTCTATTCCATTGTCTTCACCAAATTTGTTAAATTGTTTTTTTTTAAAAATTCCCTCAGATAATTTTTTAACAATATTTGTATTACTCTCAATGATATGTTTTACTTTTAACTGTGAAATTATTGCTCCTTTAATTTCGACATCATCTAAAGTTCTGCTGATTTGTTCAATTTTAGCTATTTCACTTAAGTAATATTTATTATTTATATTTATCAGCTGGGGCTTATTTATATTGATCGGACTAAATATTTTTGAAAAAAAATCATTTTTTAATTTTGATATATCTTTGCCTGTCTTGTCTTTTTTTAAGCGATTTGTTTCTTCTATAGTCACCAATGAAAGATTGAAAGTTTTTACAAAACTGGTTAATTTACCACCGTCTAAAACAGCATTTTCAATTTCATCAATTTTTGCAAAGTAAGCTTCATTATACTCTTTCTGTCCTGTTAGATTATTTGGCAATAATTCTGTATAATTTATTTTCTTAAACTCTTGTGTAAAAAGATCTTTATTTGATTCATATGACTTTTTAACTTCTTCATTGTTAATTTGAACATTTTTATACAATTTATCTAATTCTAAATATTCAATTGTTTTTATTTGATTTTCACTCTCAAATTCTTTTTTGATTAACGCCTCAGGCAAAAGGACTCCTTCAGATAAAAATGTTAAAAGTTGCCTTTTTTTTTCTTGTTCTGCAATATTTTGTTCGAAAATTGGAGCGCTTATCGCACTTTCAAGTAAAAATTTTTCATATTTAGTCCTAGAAAACTTATTACTTTCCTGAAAAGTCTCATCTGAAATTATAATTTGTTTGAGTGATTTATTGCTCAAATTAATTTCTTGGTCTTCTATCTCCAAGGCAATAATTTTTTTACCAACATAATCAGATAAAATTTTATCCAATAAATCAGTTTTGTTTAAATTTTTTCTCTGTTGGTCGCTCAGATTAAGCCTGCTCACATATTCAACGAAGCTTTGAGCGCTTATTTTTTCAGAGTCTATTGTAACTAAGATATTTTGATTTCCCCCTCTAAAAACATCACCCATACCCCAAAATAAAAATGGCAGAATAATTATGACTATTAAAACTTTAGCCAGAAAAGACGTTGTAATTTTTCTTATTGAAGTAAGCATTTTTTTAATCTATTAGAACCTTATATTTTTTACCACCTATAGATTAAAACATTAAATATGGCAAATAACATGAAGTATTTTATCGGTAACTGGAAAATGTTTGGAGTTCCCAAATCTATCACTATACTTAATAAAATAAATAGATTTGTTAAATCTGATAAAAAATTTAACAAAAGTTATAAAACAGTTATTACACCACCGAATACCCTTGTTGAAAGTTACGCAAAATCTTTCTCCAATCAACGAATCTCTATTGGAGCTCAAAATTGCTTTCATAAAGATAATTTTGGAGCCAATACCGGTTCTGTCAGCCCATTAATGATTAAGAGTGTTGGAGCACAGTACACAATAGTTGGACATTCCGATAATCGCTCAGAAGGAGACACAGATGCAATGCTTAAAAGTAAAGTTGAAAACTCACTCAACAATAAATTAAAAGTTGTTTTTTGTATAGGTGAAAACAAAACAGATAAAAGTAAAAATAGAACATTTAAAATTCTAAAAAAACAAATCGAGAATGTGCTAGAAAAAAAATTTAACCACAAAGACCTCATAGTTGCTTATGAGCCAATTTGGTCTATCGGTACCGGAAAAATTCCTGAAGTTAAAGACTTGTTGAAAACAACTGTATTTATTAAGAAAATATTAAAAAATGTTTTTAAAACAAAAAATTCTCCTGCAGTTTTGTACGGTGGGTCTGTTGACGGTGAAAACGTTAGTCAATTTAAAAACATAAAAGAAATTGATGGCTTTTTAGTTGGTGGAGCCTCTAAGTCAGATAAAAAATTTATTGATATAATAAAGAATTACTATAGATAAGACTTATGGAAAGCATACTATTAAGTGTGAATATAATTCTTGCAGTTCTTCTAGTGATAGTGATATTGCTTCAGAGATCAGAAGGTGGTGCGCTAGGCCTTGGTGTTTCACAAGATAATTTCACAACTTCTAGGACGGCAGGTAATTTCCTTACTAAATTTACGTCAATACTCGCTGTTTTTTTTATTATTACGAGTGTTGTTCTAGTTTCGATTTCACAAGATGAAATCAAAGAAATTCAATCTGTTATAGATTCTGAAAAAGAAAAAGAGCAAAACAGAAGTCTTCCACAGATTCCTGTAAATCAAAAATAATCTTTGTTTTTAAAAAAAAACTCGCTATAATATTATTCCATGGCGCGATACATATTCGTAACTGGCGGCGTGGTTTCATCTCTAGGCAAAGGTCTGACTTCAGCATCGCTAGCTTCTCTGCTTCAATTAAGAGGCTACAAAGTAAAAATTAGAAAATTAGACCCTTATTTAAATATTGATCCAGGAACAATGAATCCATTTGAACATGGAGAAGTTTTTGTTACTGACGATGGTGCTGAAACAGATTTAGATTTAGGCCATTATGAAAGATTTACAAATAGACCGTCTGCTAAGGAAGATAATATTACTACAGGACAAATTTATAAAGACATAATAGAAAAAGAAAGAAGAGGAGAGTACTTAGGGAGCACAGTTCAAATTATCCCCCATGTAACAAACAATATTAAAACATTTATTTCCAATAAAGCTTCCAAAGAAGACTTTGTAATTTGTGAAATAGGCGGTACTGTCGGCGACATTGAAAGCTTACCATTCTTAGAAGCTATTAGGCAATTCTCCAATGAAGAAGGAAGAAATAAAAGTTTGTTTATACACCTCACATTAGTGCCCTATGTTAGTGCTTCCGGAGAATTAAAAACAAAACCTACACAACACTCAGTTAAAGAGCTAAGAAGCATAGGCATACAACCAGATATAATAATCTGTAGAGCCGAAAAAAATATTCCCAAAGAAGAAAAAAGAAAAATCTCTCTTTTTTGTAATGTAGAACCAGACCATGTAATTCAATCCGTCGATGTTGAATCAATTTACGAAGTCCCAATCAAATATAATGAAGAAAAACTAGATAAAAAAATATTAAGTATATTTAAGATAAGAGAAAAAAATAAACCAAATTTAAAAATTTGGAAGAACATTGTAAGCAAGATAAAGTCAAAAAGATTAAAAATTTCAATTGCAATTGTAGGCAAGTACGTAGATTTAAAAGATGCATATAAATCTTTAGACGAAGCATTGATACATGGATCTTTAACTAATGACGTAGAACTAAATACAGAATGGGTTGATTCAACTAAAATTGATAAAAAAAATGTAAATAATATTCTTAAGAAATATAGCGCAATACTCATACCGGGAGGTTTTGGGTCAAGAGGAACCGAGGGCAAGATAGAAGCTATAGCTTACGCAAGAAAATATAAGGTACCTTTTTTTGGAATTTGCTTCGGTATGCAAATGGCAATAATAGAAGCAGCTAGAAACATGCTTGGTATTAAAAAAGCTACTTCAAGTGAATTTGGCAACAAAGGTATACACGTGGTCGGTTTAATGCATGAATGGATAAAGGGGAAAAAAATTCAAAAAGGTAGTAAAAAAAATTTAGGTGGGACTATGAGATTAGGCTCCTACAAAGCTCGATTGAAAAAAAATACTTTAATAAATAAAATTTATAAATCTAGTTTAATACATGAGAGACACAGGCATAGATATGAAGTAAATAAAAATTTAAAATCAAAATTAGAAAAAAAAGGTTTAATCTTCTCAGGATTATCACCCGACGGTTCTTTGCCAGAGACAATTGAACTTGAAAATCACCCTTGGTTTATAGGCGTTCAATTTCATCCAGAATTTAAGTCTAGACCTTTTGCTCCCCATCCTCTATTCTCTTCATTTATAAAAGCAGCAAAAAATAATTCGGAAAACACAGATGATTAATCACAAAGTAAAGTGTGCTAATTTTGAAATAGCTAACGATAAATCCTTTACACTAATTGCAGGCCCGTGCCAGCTTGAAACGGAGCAGCATGCATTAGATATTTCTAAAGAATTAAAGCAGATAACTTCAGATTTAAAAATAAATTTAATTTATAAAACTTCTTTTGATAAAGCTAACAGAACAAGTCTCAACGGGAAAAGAGGCATGGGTTTAGAAAAATCTTTGTCTATTTTTGATAAAATTAGAAATGAAGTAGGTGTTCCAGTTCTTACAGACGTCCACACAGCAGAACAATGTTCTCAAGTAGCGCCGCACGTCGACATTTTACAAATACCTGCATTCTTATGCCGACAAACAGATTTATTGATTGCGGCTGCAAAAACTGGAAAAATAATTAATGTTAAAAAAGGTCAGTTTCTAGCACCATGGGACATGGCCAATGTAATAAAAAAAATAGAAGATTCTGGTAATAAAAATATTATGATCACAGAGCGTGGTGCAAGTTTTGGATATAACACTTTAGTTTCAGATATGAGAGCTTTGCCTATTATGGCTAAGTTCGGTTACCCAATTGTTTTTGATGCAACTCATTCGGTGCAACAACCAGGGGGCATGGGAGAAAAAAGCGGAGGTCAAAGAGAATTTGTTCCTTATTTAGCAAGAGCTGCCATCGCCGTTGGTGTGGGTGCCATCTTTATGGAAACGCACGAGGACCCAGATAACGCTCCTTCAGATGGGCCTAATATGGTTCCATTAAAAGAAATAAAAGATCTTTTAAAACAGTTGGTATCAATCGATACGTTAATTAAAAATTAATAAATGGCAAAAATTTCAAGAGTTGTAGGCAGGCAGGTCTTTGATAGTAGAGGCAATCCTACTGTAGAAGCAGATGTTTATTTAAACAATAAAATAAAAGGCTCAGCTATTGTTCCTTCTGGTGCGTCAACAGGTGCTTTTGAAGCCTATGAATTAAGAGATGGTAATAAAAATTTTTTTTTAGGAAAAAGTGTTTTAAAAGCAGTTAAAAACATAAACACTATAATAAACAAAAACTTAAAAAATATTAAAGCAGAAGACCAAGGTAAAATAGATCAAATTTTACTAAATATCGATGGAACAGACAATAAAAAGAAATTAGGCGCAAATGCTTTACTTGCAGTTTCTCTAGCAGCATCAAAAGCTGCCGCAAATTCAAAAAAGAAAGAATTATATCAACATCTGGGCAAAAAATTTTTACTACCAAAACCGTTAATGAACATTATCAATGGTGGAGCTCATGCAGACAACAATTTGAGAATTCAAGAATTTATGATCAGACCAGATTCTGCAAAAAATTTTATGGACACAATGGAAAAATGTTTTTTAGTTATACAAAATTTAAAAATAATCCTTCAATCTAAAAACTTACTCACCAATGTTGGAGATGAAGGGGGTTTTGCTCCCTCCATTAATTCCAACGAAGAAGCCTTAGAAATGATTGTGGATGCTATTGAAAAATCTAAACTAAAGCCAGGAAAAGATATTAACATATGTTTGGATGTAGCTGCGAATGAACTAATGAATGATGATGGTGAGTATTCACTCAACTCAACTAAATTTATTTCAGTCGATGAAAGTATAAATTATTATAAAAAATTAGTTTCTAAATATCCTATTAAATCTATTGAAGATCCCTTTGCTGAAAACGACTGGAGTGCTTGGTCTAAATTAACAAAAGAAATAGGTAAAAACATTCAAATTGTTGGAGATGATTTATTTGTGACTAATGCAACTAGACTACAGAGAGGTATAAATGAAAAATCTGCCAATTCTATATTAATTAAAGTAAATCAAATTGGAACTTTGACAGAGACATTAAACGTTATTGAATTAGCTAAAAAAAATAATTTTAGTACTGTTATTTCACATAGATCTGGCGACACAGAAGATACATTTATTGCAGATTTAGCAGTAGCAACTCAAGCAACTCAGATCAAAACAGGCTCTTTAGCTAGATCCGAAAGGGTAGCAAAATATAATAGATTATTAAGAATTGAAGAACAGCTTGGAAAATCTGCTAAAATCGCTAGAATCTAAATATGAGACTTTTTGAAATTCTAAAGATTAAAAAAATATATTTCTTTCAAATTTTTTTAACTCTTTATGTAGGAATTAATTTAATTAGCGGCGAAAGAGGTTTAATCTCTTATTTTGAAAAAAAAAATTTTCAAAATAAACTTTCTATAAAAAGCACTGAATTAAAAAAAAATGTGGAGTTGGTTGAGCATAAAAATAAACTTTTGTCAGAAAATCTAGATCTTGACTATTTAGACACTCTGTATCGATCAAAGTTTAAATTTGGAAAAAGGAATGAAGTTTTAATTAAACTTAACTAATGAAAACTAGACATCCTGAAAAAGTAAAAAATATAGCCAGTCCACTTAAAAAAAAACCTGATTGGATTAGAACTAAAATTACAAACACCCAAATATTTTTTAAAACAAAAGAAATTGTAAACAGAAACAAGCTCACAACAGTTTGCCAGGAAGCTAATTGTCCAAATATAACAGAGTGTTGGAGCAAGAAACATGCAACATTTATGATAATGGGAGATACATGTACAAGAGGGTGTGCTTTTTGTGATGTTAAAACAGGAAAGCCCTCTGCGCTAGATCCCTTGGAATCTTTTAAAGTATCTAGAGCAGTAAATGAGCTAGAACTAAACCATGTCGTAATTACTTCTGTTGACAGAGATGATCTGGAAGACGGTGGAGCTAATCATTTTAAAGAAGTGATAATTGAAGTAAAAAAAAACAATATAAATACTACCGTCGAAGTTCTGACACCAGATTTTTTAAAAAAAGGAAATGCATATGAAAAAGTTTTAGAAGCATGCCCTGATGTCTTTAATCACAATATAGAAACCGTACCTAGCTTGTATTTAAAGGTTAGACCTGGATCTCGTTATTTCACTTCTGTAGAACTGCTTAAATCTGTAAAAATAAAAAAACCAAATATATTTACAAAATCAGGAATTATGCTTGGTTTGGGTGAAAAAAAAGATGAAGTTATGCAAGTAATGGACGACTTAAGAATGGCTGATGTTGATTTTCTAACCATAGGTCAGTATCTTCAGCCTACATCAAAGCACTTTCCTTTAGATAGATATGTACACCCAGATGAATTTAAAGAATTAAAAAATATTGCTATTTCTAAAGGTTTTCTACTTGTTTCGTCAACGCCTCTAACAAGATCTTCGTATCATGCAGATACTGATTTTAAAATATTGAAAGAAGCTAGAGAAAAATCTTTAGAATGTCATCAGCATCTATAAAAAAAATTATTTCGTGTAATAAAAAAAAATTAGTAGATATGGTTTTAGATATTGAAAAATATCCTGACTTTGTACCCTGGTGTCTCGAAGGAAAAGTCCACGAAAAAAAAGAATCTAAAGATTATATTGAAATAAAAGCAGATCTCAAAGTAGGTAAAAAATTTATAAATGAAATCTATTCAAGTCTAGTTTTGTATTCCAAAAAAAAAAATATAATAACAGTAACTAATATTGGAGGTCCATTAAAATATCTTACAAATGAATGGAAGTTTAAAGAAATTAACAATAAAACGCATTTAGAGTTTAGTATTAATTTTGAATTAAAAAATAGTTTTTTGAATATCATAATGAAAAACTCTTTTAATTTTGGACTAAATAAAATAGCTGATGCCTTCGAAGATAGAGCTAAAAAATTACTTAAATAAATTTTTTTATTATTTCTAAGGTTTTTTTAACTGACCTTTTTCTAATACTGTCTCTATTTTGATCTTTGAATAAAAAGTTATTAATTTTAATTTTTTTACCTTTTTTTATGCCGATATAAACCAGCCCAACAGGTTTCATTTTTGTCCCACCATTAGGTCCCGCTACACCTGTGATAACAACACATAAGTTAGATTTAGAAATTTTTTCTAAGTTTACAAGCATTGAGTAGCAACACTCCTCACTAACCGCTCCGTATTTTTTTATTATTTCACGCGGTACGTTAAGATATTTTATTTTAGATTGATTTGAGTAAGTAATAATTCCAAAAGCAAAAACTTTAGAAGCTCCGCTCACAGAAGTAATATTCTGAGCTAACATTCCACCCGTACAAGATTCAGCAATAGACAAGTTTATTTTTTTACTTTTAAGCCTAGATACGACCAATTTAGATATTTTATTCATAGCTAATAGCCATAGTAATAATTAACACAACAAAAGAAGTGTAGACACCGGCTACAATATCGTCAAGCATAACCCCAAAACCATTTTTCATTTTTTTATCAATTATGTTGGCTGGATAAGGTTTTGTAATATCAAAAAATCTGAAAAAAAGAAAAGAAATAAAGGTGTATAAAATAAAACTAGTAAGATCATTTTTTGATACAAAATAATAAACAGTTAGGTTTGGAATTGATTGCCCTACAAATTCATCAATAACTATTTCTTTAGCATCAACTTCATTAAAAAATTTACCCAACCTATCTATAGAGTAAACAGAAAAGATAAATATTAAAACCACCAATAAAACTAAAGGTAAAATTTTTATTTGTAAGAGGTAAAAAAAAATAAAAATTATACAAGTAACAAACGACGCGACTGATCCAGGGGCGTATCTTGAATATCCAATAAAGAACATAGAAGTGAATAAAATATTTATTTTTTTAATCATATTTAATTACCGATACAATAACTTCTGAAGCTATAGCTTTTTCATTTCCTATGACTCCAAGTTTCTCTGTAGTTTTTGCCTTGATGTTTATTCTATCTGTAGACACATCACATAAATTTGCGATTTTATGAGTTATATCTTTTTTATATTTTTTTAATTTAGGATATTCAGCGATAATATTAATATCAATATTATTAATAAAATAATTTTTATTTTTAATTTCGCTCAAAATTTTTTGAATTAAAATACTCGAACTTATATTTTCATATTTTTTACTTTTGTTAGAAAATTTATCTCCTATGTCACCCATGCCACAAGCACCAAGTATTGCATCTATTATAGCATGTAAAATAGGATCTCCATCTGAATGACCTAGAGTGCCAAGTTTGGAAGGAATTTTAACCCCCCCTAAATAAAGTTTTCTACCCTTAGTCAGTCTGTGAACATCAAAACCAAGACCAACTCTTAGATTAGATTTATATAAATCTTTTAATAAATTAAAGTCATCCTGTAATGTAATTTTAAAGTTTCTTTTTTCTCCATTTATAAATTTTACTTTACTAATATTATTAAGTAGAGAAAAGTCATCGTCTACATACCTTTCTTTCTTTTCCTTATGCAGTTTATATATTTCACTGCCATTAAAGCATTGTGGTGTTTGTGTTAAGAAAAAATTTTTTTTTTTTATATTCAAAATTATATTTTTTTTTTTTCTTTCTTTTAAAGCATCTTGTATTTTTAAGATTGGAATAACAGTTTTATTTTTTTTTGAATTTACAAGAATATTTTTTAGAAGTTGTTTAGAAAAATTTGGTCTTGCAACATCATGAATCAAAACGTGTTTAAAATTTTTTTGCTTTTTTAAATAAATTAAAGCTTTATATGTTGACTCACTTCTAGAATTCCCACCTAATATTAATTTAACACCCTTAAGGTTATTTTCTTTTAGATATTTTGTGTGTTTCTTGTTATAGACAAAAACTATTCTTTTAATTTGATTAAACTGCTTTATTTTGTTGATTGAAATATCAACCAAAGTTTTTCCTGCAATTTTGAGATATTGCTTGGGTATTTTGGATTTAAACCTTTCACCATCCCCAGCTGCAAGTAAAATAAAAGAAAATCCCATTGTATTAAACTATATTATATTTGTATAAATTGAATGTTATTTTCATATGTTTAAAAATATTAAAAATTTCAAGTCTATCATAGCGCTTTCTCTAGTCTGTACCTTCTTATGTATACTTACATTTTTAGTTTTTATAAACCCAAGTAAGTTTTTTTTTTTAAAAATTAATTTACAAGTTTTATTGTTTTTAGACGTATTTTTACTTATTGTGTTTTTATACATAATATTTAAAAAAAGTTATAATTTATACCGTTCCAACAAAAATAAGAAAATTGGTTCAAAAACTAGATTAAAATACATTTCTTTATTTACATTATTTACTTTTATACCTTCTTTTTTTATTGCACTATTTTCTTTATTTATTCTCAACTACGGTTTGCAGAATTTTTTTAATTTACAGATCACAAAAGCTGTAAATAATTCATATGACGTAGCAAAAATTTATTTAAAACAAAATAAAAAAATACTTCAGTCCGATGTATTCTTAATGAGCGTAGGATTAAATAGAGCATCCTCTTTGTTTTACTCTTCACCTGATAGATTCAAAAATATTGCACAATCTGAAAAATTATTACGACGTGTAGATGATGTTTTTTTAATCGACAGCTCGTCAAATATAATTCTTTCTGTTACAGATAATAATTATGATTTTGTTAAGCCAAGCGAAGTAGAGATGAACACAGCTTTAGAAGGTTTGCCAGTTCTTATCACTAATGAAGTAGAAAACAAAACTTCTGCAATGGTAAAGTTAAATAGTTTAATTGATACTTATTTGTTTATTTCTAGAAATGTTGACCCTGAAATTATTAAGTATTTAAAAGAGACGGAACAAGCTGTTAACTTTTATTATGCCGTTGAAAACAAACAACTTGGTATTAAAATAACTTTTGCAATAATTTATATTTTGGTTGTAGGTCTGCTTCTATTTATTTCTACTATCATTGCCGTCACTTTTGCAGATAGATTAACTAAGCCTATTATTAAATTAATTGGCGCTTCTGAAAATATTAGTAAAGGAAACTTAGACGCTAAAGTATCGGAAGCAGAAACAGATGGTGAATTTTTAATCTTAAATAAAAACTTTAATAATATGATTGAAAGATTAAAAAAACAGCAAAATAAACTACTAGTCGCTGAAAGATATTTAGCATGGGAAACTGTTGCAAGAAAACTAGCACATGAGATCAAGAATCCTTTAACTCCAATACAACTATCTATTGATCGATTACGTGAAAAATTTTACCCAAAAATTTTAGATGGAAAAGATGAGTTTAAAACTTATCTGACTACAATTAATAGACAAATTAAAGATATTGAAAATTTAGTTAATGAATTTTCAAGTTTTGCACGTATGCCTAGTCCAATATTTAAAAAAAATGAAATAAAAAATATTATAAAAAGAGCCACAGATTTTTATAAAATGTCATCTTTAAATGAAATTTCTTTTAATGTTCCTGGCAATAAAATATATGTTAGATGTGATGAAGATCAATTATATAGAGTTTTTATAAATTTAATAAAAAACTCTGAGGACTCTATTTCTGAATTAAGGGAAAAAAACACCAATTTTAAAGGAAAAATCTCTGTAGAAATTGAGGACAATAATGACTATATAGCTATTAATCTGATTGATAATGGCACAGGTATAAAAGATACCTCTAAAATAATGACACCATATTTTACAACAAAAAAAGAGGGGACAGGTTTAGGTTTGCCGATAGTAAACAAAATTATAAATGAACATCTTGGAGATATAATTATTACAAATAACAAACCAGGTGTAAAAATTTTAATTACATTGCCAAAAATTAAATAAATGAAAAGTGAAATTTTAGTAATTGATGACAATCCTGACATACGTTTCTTAATTTGTAATATTTTAGAGGAAAACGGATACAAGATTAGGTCAGCAGCAAATTACATGCAGGCTGTCAAAGAAGTTAAAAAAAAACTTCCAAATTTAGCAATTGTAGACATTAAACTCGACAAAGGTGACAAAGATGGCATCGATCTTTTAAAACTATTCATAAGTATAGATAAAAACCTACCGGTAATTATGATATCTGGTCATGCAAATGTTCAGGTAGCCGTAGAAGCAATTAGAATCGGTGCTTATGAGTTTCTTGAAAAACCTTTTTCTTCTGAAAAATTATTAAATTACGTAAAACGAGGCCTAGAAACCAAAAATCTAAAAATTGATAAAAATAGCGCGGAAGATAAATTGTTTCACTCTTTTGATTTTATTGGAAAAAATTCAGAAGTTTTAAAAATTTTAAAAACTGTTGACAAACTTTCTTTAACAGATAGCAGAGTTTTAATTACAGGGGACACCGGAACAGGCAAAGAGCTTATTGCTAGAAAAATACACAAAAGCTCTTTACGATCAGAAAATTCTTTTACAGTTTTTAATGCATCATTGTTAAAAGAAAAAAATTACGAAAAACATTTATTTGGAGAGGAATATCAAAATGGGATCATTGATTATGGAATCTTAGAAAAAGCAAATAATGGAACTTTGTTATTAGATGAGGTGTCAGAAATCCCATTTGAAATTCAATCAAATATTTTAAGAATATTGACAGATCAAAAATTTAAAAGAATTAACGGATCTCAAGATATATATGTAGATATTAGAGTGATATCCTCTACATCAAAAGATTTAAAAAAATTAAATTTAGAAAAAAAATTTAGAGAAGATCTTTATCATAGGTTAAATGTTGTACCTATAAATTTACCTACATTACAATCTAGAACAGAAGATATTCCATTGTTAATCAAATATTTCAAAAAGAAAGTTTCTGAAATTAATGGCATTCCAGAAGCCGATATAGATAGTAATAACGATCTTCTTTACAGCTATAATTGGCCAGGTAATGTTAGGGAATTAAGAAATTTAATCGAAAGAGTTACGATACTTGCAGTTCATGAAGACAAGGCAGGTATCAATAAGATACTTACGGATATTTTGAATGAAAATCCCGAGTCTGTAAATAGTAATAATATAATTGATTCGTTGTCTTACCCGCTCAAAGAAGCACGGGAACAATTTGAAGTAAATTATTTAATTAACCAACTTAAAAAAAATAATGGTAATATTTCTAAAACAGCTGATTTTATTGGCATGGAAAGATCAGCTCTTCACCGTAAGCTTAAGGTTTTAGGAATCAAAGGTATTAATTAATCATGAATATAATTATATGTGGGGCGGGTAAAGTAGGCTTTTCAATCAGCAAGCAGCTCTCGGCTCAAGGCCATTCTATTACTGTCATTGATCAGTCCTCAGATGACATAAAAAAAATAAATGAAACTCAAGATGTAAAAGGTGTCGTGGGAAGGGCAACTTTTCCTCAAGTTTTAGAAAACTCAGGCGCTGCAACAACGGACATGATTATTGCTGTTACTAAAAACGATGAAACCAATATGATCATATGTCAATTAGCTCACAGCTTATTTAGTATAAATAAAAAAATTGCCAGAATAAGATCTAAAGAATTTTTAGATGGCAAATGGAGTAAACTTTACAATAAATCTAATTTACCCATAGATGTAATTATTTCACCTGAGGTTGAAGTTGCAAAGTCACTTTTTAGAAAATTAGAAGCTCCCGGAGCATTAGACAATGTGCCCTTTGCTAAAGACAAGATTAAAGTCCTAGAAATTTTAGTTAACAAAAACTGCCCAGCTATTAACACTCCTTTAAAAAATTTAACTTTAAAATTTCCAGATTTTAAAGCCAATATTCTTGGAGCGGTTAGGAAAGATAAATTTATTTTTTTAAAAAAAAATGATCAACTTTTAGAAGGAGATAAAGCATATGTGGTAGCAAGTACCGAACAGTTAAACTTGATCTTAAAGTCATTTGGACACGAGGAAAAAGCAGCAACTAAAATACTTATTGTTGGAGGTGGAAACATCGGTTTAAATTTAGCTAAATTACTAGAGACAAATTTTGAAGGAGCTAGAGTAAAAATTATTGAAAAAAATAAAGAACGAGCAGAACTCTTAGCTACTGAATTAACTTCATCCATAGTAATTTGTGGTGACGCTCTAGACGAAGAAATATTAAAAGAAGCCAATATTGAAGAAACAGAAACTATATTAGCTTTAACTAATGATGATGAAGATAATATTATGGTCTGTGTTTTAGCTGAGAAATATAGCTCTGATAAACGAACAATAGCGATAGTAAATAAATCTAATTATAGTCTTCTGCAAAAATCTTTAAATATAGATGATTTAGTTGATCCACGCATGACCACTGTATCTAGAATCATGGAGCATGTTCACAAAGGGACAATTGAAACTGTCTATTCGGTGTTGGATGGTGAATATGAGTTTATTGAAGCAGAAATATTAGAAAAATCAGAACTTCTTAATAAATCGATCAAAGATTCCAATTTACCCGAACACATAAGAATTGGAGCAGTGCTAAGGTCTGAAAAAGTAATCATACCACGATCTGACTTTATATTTGAAAAGGATGACCTGGTAGTTTTTCTTACTAAAAGAGAACTTTTAGCGGAAGTTGAGAGTATTTTTAGATTAAGCTCTATATAAAAATGAATCTTAAAGGCATTTTTTATTACCTTAGCCTATCTTGTTTTCCAGTAACTCTCCTTTCATTCTTCAATATTTTATATTCCTCTTATTTTGATCATTATCTAAACTTAGATTCATATATTTTAACATTAATAATTTCACTTTTATTCGGTGTTGGGCTTTATTTGTTTAGTAAGAATGGTGAAAAAAATATTAAATTTTATGAAAAATTAATATTGATTTTTTTAGTTTACTTGTTTGTTTCTCTATTAATTTCAATTCCATATTATTTTAGTAATTACCAGATTAGTTTTATAGATTCTTTTTTTGAATCAGTTTCAGGTTTAACTACTACAGGTTTCACAGTTTTTTATAATGTAAAATTTTTAGACCCTACACTAATCATATGGAGATCATCATCTCACTGGATAGGAGGTTTATTTTTTTTAATTTTCTTAATTTTAATTTTTTCTAATTTT
>Ga0308013_10000444_pt1 | contig 21864 bp, 23 predicted proteins | sample Neamet181_FD_203131 | JGI IMG/M metagenome (GOLD analysis project Ga0308013, IMG submission 203131) | Marine microbial communities from water near the shore, Antarctic Ocean - #181 | ecosystem: Environmental > Aquatic > Marine > Unclassified | place: Southern Ocean | collected 2014-07-25
TTAGTTGCTTTACTTATTGCTCGCATTCGAGGACTTGGAGGTCTTGATTTTACTAAAGCTGTAAATATGTGGGGAACTAGTGACAAACTTTGTCAGATAATTTTTACAATTGGATTAATTGGACAAGCGTTATTTGTGGTTCAATATATTTTTGCACCAGGTTCTTTCATTGATCAAACCCCAGGTCTTGAGGCTTCTGATGTTGCTCAAAGATTTGTGATGGGCTTAATGTTCTTTTCTTTAGCATGGACTATTGCTTTATTATATCAGTTGCGAACTGGTTATAGCATGTCACTAATTGTTACATCATTAGTAATTTCAACGATGTTTATGTGTACGATGCTAAATTTTTATGCATCTGGCTCAGTGCAAGATGGTGGCAACACTTTTCTGTCAATTAACATCCTAGGGAACTTTATTGGATCTTTGATCGTGTTCTTTAGATTACAAAGCCAACATTAATTAGGAGGATATTAATATGATTAAATTAGAAGATAGAATATCGGTAATAATATTATGCTTAATAACTTTTATGGGTACTTTTTATGCCCTCATGATGGTTAATGCTAATTTTGCAACTGCTTTCTTAGAATCTCTTGGAAGACCAACACCAAATGAAGACACATTGTTTTGGATGGGATGGTGGGGCTATATCTACCTAGGTTTGGGCATAGGAAATATAATGGCCATACTTTCTCCTGCAAGTGATAGTCGAGTTTTCTTTAGAGCTATGACTATGGTAGCTATGATTTCTCTAATAAGAGTACTTGGAAACCAACTAGCGGCAGACGATTTAAGTATTACTCCAACTCTAATTGCACAATTTTTAGTTTTAATAGGTTATTCAGTAGTCTTAACTAGAACTAATTCTCGATTAGGTAAGCATTTTGGTTGGTTGTAATAGCAATTAATCAATATTTAAAAAATTACCTTCGTATGGTTTTACTGTACGAGGGTTTTTTTGGTTTAAATTTAAAACATTAAAGTTATAGTTCTATTTATGAACGATATCTTACGAACACCAGAGGATCAGTTTTTAAATCTCAAAGACTATTCTTTTCAGGCTAATTACATTGAATTTAAAATAGAGCAAGAAGATACAAGTGAATATGTATCTGTTAGAATGCACTATATTGATGAAAATAAAGAATCTGACGATGTAGTTTTACTTTTACATGGTGAGCCTACTTGGTCTTATCTTTATAGACACATGATACCTATATTAGTTAAGGCGGGTAAACGTGTTATTGCTCCAGACTTAATTGGTTTTGGTAAATCTGATAAATTACCTAAGCGTGAAAACTATACTTATGAAAATCATGTTAGTTGGACTTCAAATATTATCGAAAAGTTAAATCTAAAAAACATCACTTTTTTTGGTCAAGACTGGGGTGGGCTAATTGGATTAAGGCTTGTGGCAAATAATCCTGAGTTATTTAATGGAATGTTATTGGCAAATACCTCTCTGCCAATAGGCAAGGGATCAAGCTCAGGATTTGAGGCTTGGAAAAAATACAGTCAAACTGTAGAGGTGTTTAATAGCGGCAAGATAATTCAAGGTGCGACGTTAAAAAAACTTACAGATGATGAAGTTGATGCATATAACGCACCATTTCCAAATGATACTTATTTAGCTTGCGCTAGACAGTTTCCAACTCTAGTTCCAATGAACGCAGATGACCCTAGTGTTCTGGAAAATATTGCTGCTTGGAAAATTTTAAAAGATTTCAATAAACCAGTGCTGACAATATTTGGCTCTAAAGATCCAGTTATGCTTGGGCAAGAAAAATACTTTCAAAAAAATATACCTGGAGCGAATGGAATGATGCATCAAATAGTTGAAGCTGCTCATTTTATTCAAGAAGATCAGCCTGAACTTTTAGCAAATTCAATTATTAGTTTATATAATTAATTATTAGTTTTTTTATTAGTTATATAAATTCAAATAGAAATATTAAGCTACCCCAAGATATAAGACTAATACCAAATAGCTTACTTACAACATTTCCATAAGGAAAAACTTTTTCTGCTAATACTGCTATAGCGATTACTAAAACCCATAATAAATTCATAACACCGTTTACAAATAATAGTAACATTAGAACCCAACAGCAACCGATGCAAAAAAGTCCATTAGAGATTCCAATACTAATAATATCTTTAAAATTATTAATCTTAGTACCCATGATGTAAGACAGTGGGTTACGACATTTCTCTAAACATACACTTTTTAAATCTGTAAATTGATAAATTCCAGCAAGTACAATCAAAGTTGCCGCAATATGATTGTTATTGATGGTTCCCATCATATTAATCAAACTCATATTATGTAATATATATTGTAAAATGACTGCCATTATTGAAAATACAATCCAGAGTAGAAAATATGTAATTGTAAGAGTAGCGAGCTCTATTCTTGGGCTATGAACATTTTGCATGTTCATTCGCATTTTATTGAAAATAAATAGGAAGTTAAAAGTCGATGGCATCATCATAGCAAACATCATAACTATCCACATCAAGGTCATGACAATAAAATCATTAAATGTCCAAGTCTGTGTCATGGGCATTGCAAATATACTAAAAACTGCTTGAAGGTTCATTTGTTGCATATACATCGAGTTCAAATAAACCCAAGCAGCAACAATCATAATAATTAGCGGTATAGTTACTATTAAATAATCTTTTGAAAACCTTAGCACATAGTTTTTTATCAAAAAAAAAGCAGCAATTAAAGATTAATATTAAGAGTTGCTAGAAATATTATTTATCAATAACATAATTAGTATGGATGATAAAAAGAAAGAACCAATTCAACCAGTAAGTGGCAAATTAGTTCCACGATACGCTGGACCTTCTACGTTTGCTAGAATTCCTGAATTAAGAGACGTTGAATATTGTGATGTTGCTATTATCGGTGTTCCATTTGATGCTGGTACTAGTTATCGACCAGGAGCTAGATTTGGTCCACAAGCAGTTCGACAAGCCTCAAGACAATTAAGAACTAACTATCATCCAAATTATGATGTTGAGCCATTTAAAGTACAACAAGTTGCCGATGCTGGAGATATTACTTGTAACCCCTTTAATATAGATGAGGCGATTAAACAAATAGAGGATGGTGCAACTGAGCTTTTAAACAAAGTTGGAAGTATTGTAACTATTGGTGGTGACCATACTATTGCTCTTCCATTACTTAGAGCGGTGAATAAAAAATGTGGACAACCAGTAGCACTAGTTCATTTTGATGCCCATCTTGATACTTGGGATACTTACTTTGGTGCTCCTTATACACATGGAACACCGTTTAGAAGAGCTAGAGAAGAAGGTTTATTTTTAGATGATGCTTCTATGCATGTTGGGATTCGAGGGCCACTGTACAGTAGAGATGATTTAAAGGAAGACGAAGAGCTTGGATTTAAAATTATTCACTGCGATGACTTTCAAACACAAAGTATTGATCAAATTGTCAAAAGGATTCGTGATCGAGTGGGTGATAATCCACTTTATTTATCTATTGATATTGATGTGTTGGATCCTGCACATGCTCCAGGAACAGGTACACCAGAAATTGCAGGGATGACGAGTAGGGAAATGCTTAATGTATTAAGAGGCTTATCCGGAATGAATTTAGTTTCAGCTGATGTAGTTGAAGTAGCTCCAGCTTATGATCATGCTGAATTAACCTCTACTGCAGCAGCTACAATTGTCTACGAGTTAATAAATATTATTGCCAACAATCCAAAATAGACTATATAAAGATTATCTTACTTTATAATAAGAATGATAATCATTATCATTTAGATTGACATAATTTAATAAAATCGATATTAAAATGATATGAACGAGTTAATAGCGTCAATTATAGAAAAACGAACTTTAATGTTTGCCAATGAAGGCCGTTTACTTAAAAAATGTTTCTTGGGAATTGTAATTTTAGCCTTAGCATTTCAGCAAGGTGGATTAGGTGAGGTTGTTAGGGCATCAATGGTAGATGCTTACCTTCAAGTTTCTGTCTTTGTGGGTTTTACACTTTTTATTTTTATTGGGCTAGACTCTCTTACAAATTTTGACATAGAGAAATTTTTAGCTAAATCTAAAAATATTCATGTTCCAATTGCTGCATTATTAGGTGCGCTTCCTGGTTGTGGTGGTGCAATCATTGTAGTAACTCAGTATATTCAAGGAAGAATTAGTTTTGGATCTTTAGTTGCGGTATTAACTGCGACTATGGGAGATGCTGCATTTCTTTTACTGGCATCAGAACCTTTAACTGGTCTTTTCATTTTTGCTTTAGGGGGTACTGTAGGTATAATTACAGGTTATATTGTTGATGCTATTCATTCAGTTGATTACTTACAAAACGAATCTAAGATTGATTTTGAATTTGAGCCAATTGAAAAAACCTTTGTTTCTAAATTTAACTTATTCTGGTGTTTAATTTTTGCACCTGGTTTTATTCTTGGTTTATTTGTAGCCTTTCAATTTGATATAGACATTTATTTAAATCTTCCAAAAGACCTTAGTATTGTAGCTATAGTAGGATCGGTTGGAGCATTTTTATCTATATTTATGTGGTCATTAAACCCTCTTAGTGACTTTCAATGCTCTACAGACCGCACACGTAATTATGTTTCCAGAGTAGTAGACACAACAAATTTTGTTTCTACTTGGGTAATTTGTGGTTTTTTAGCTTTTGAAGTTTTTATGTTTTTTACCTCAATTGATTTAAAAGATTTATTTAGCACTTGGTTGTTATTTGTTCCTTTAATAGCAATTTTATTTGGATTCTTACCTGGCTGTGGGCCACAAATTGTCGTTACTACATTTTATCTAAATGGTTACATTCCTCTTTCTGCGGAGATGGGTAATGCTATATCTAACGATGGGGACGCTCTATTTCCAGCAATAGCTTTGGCTCCAAAAGCCGCTATTATTGCCACTTTATATAGTGCAATTCCTGCAATTATAGTTGCGTATGGTTATATGTATTTATTTGAATAAAAAATCCTATATTTCTTGAAGAAAATTGTTCCCTTTATCACGTGAAGCAGTTAGAAGAGGCTCACATAATACAATTTCACACAAAATGACTGTCGAATTAAGAAATATTGCAATTATTGCACACGTTGACCATGGTAAAACAACTTTGATTGATTCTATCATGAAGCAAACAGGTATGTTTCGAGATAACCAGCAAGTTGATGAAAGACTAATGGATTCGGGCGATCTTGAAAAAGAACGTGGTATTACAATACTTGCTAAACCAACATCAATTATGTGGAAAGATGTGCGCATCAATATCATTGATACTCCTGGCCATGCTGATTTTGGTGGTGAGGTTGAGCGTGTTCTCCAAATGGCTGATGGTGTTATTCTTTTAACAGATGCAGCTGAAGGTCCAATGCCGCAAACAAAATTTGTTTTAGGTAAGGCGTTAGCACTAGGGCTTAAACCAATTGTAATCATCAATAAAATAGATAGACCGGATGGTAGACCAACAGAAGTAGTTGATGAAGTTTTTGATTTATTTGTAGCTTTAGACGCAAATGATAAACAATTAGATTTTCCAATATTATATGCAGCGGGTAGAGACGGCTGGTGTGTAAAAGAACTAGAAGATGAAAGAGTTAATCTTCATCCATTACTTGATGTTGTCTTAGAACATGTAGAGCAACCACAAGTTGAACATGATAAGCCGTTCGCAATGCTGGCTACTTTATTAGACTCTGATCCATATTTAGGTAGATGTTTAATTGGTCGTGTTGCACAAGGCAGTGCGAAAGTTAACGATTCAGTGAAAGCAATTAACCTAGAAGGAAAAAGTATTGAAACTGGACGTTTAACAAAACTACTAACCTTTAAAGGTACAGAGCGCGTTATAGTTGATGAGGTTCAAGCTGGAGATATTATTTGCATTGCGGGTTTAACTAAAACGTCTGTTGCAGATACTATTTGCGATCCATCTGTAAATGAACCGCTTTTCTCAACCCCAATTGACCCGCCTACGATGTCAGTAACCATTACAGTAAATGATTCTCCATTCGGTGGCCGTGAAGGTAAAAAAGTTACATCAACTGCTATTAGAGAAAGATTGTTGGCTGAGGCAGAAACAAATGTTGCAATTACATTTGCCGAAAACGATCAAAAAGATGCATTTGAAATTGGTGGTCGTGGTGAATTACAAATTGGTGTTTTAATTGAAACCATGCGTCGTGAAGGTTTTGAATTGATTGTATCGAGACCGAGAGTTTTATATAAGAAAGATGATAAAGGTAATCGACTTGAACCAATTGAAGAAGTTATTATTGATGTTGACGAAGAGTATGTTAGTGCGGTTGTTGACGGCATGAATCAAAGAAAAGGTTCAATGTTAGATATGAGAGCTGCTGGTGCAGGTAAAACAAGAATAATATTTCATGCGCCCTCCAGAGGACTTATTGGTTATCAAAATAGATTCCTAACTGAAACTCGCGGCACCGGTGTGATGAATAGATTGTTTCATTCTTATGATGCCTATAAAGGTGATGTTTCAGGCAGAAAAAGTGGGGCACTTATTTCAACCGACACTGGAACTGCAGTTGCCTATGCTATATTTAACCTACAAGATCGTGGTACTATGTTTATTTCACACCAGACTCCAGTTTATCAAGGAATGATAGTAGGTGAACATACACGTGATAATGATTTAGAAATTAATGTTTTAAAGGGTAAGCAGTTAACAAACGTCCGTGCCTCAGGTACTGATGAAGCAGTTAAACTGGTTACACCAAGAGTTATGTCACTTGAACAAATGATGGCTTATATTAATGAGGATGAATTACTTGAAGTAACACCTCAAAGTTTAAGATTAAGAAAAAAATATCTTGATCCAGTTGAACGGAAAAGACACCGTAAATCTATTTAATTCATAAATGGAACTTATTTTTTCCTTAGAAACATTCACCTTCTTATTTTTAGTCGCTATTACAGCTGGCGTTGTTGATACATTAGCTGGTGTGGGTGGTTTAATAGTATTACCAGCTCTTATATTGATTGGCTTACCACCTTTAACAGCATTGGGTACCAATAAAGCTCAGTCATTTGCTGGCACTGGAACTGCTTCTTACATGATGTTGATCTACAAAAAGATAACAGTAAAACAAATGAAGCCATTAATGATATTTGCATTTATTGGTTCATTTGTTGGAACTGTGCTGGTTCAATTTATTGGGAATGACTCACTTTCAATTATTATCCCTATCGTATTAATGATCATTGTTTTGTATTTTATTGTATCGCCTCGAATGAAGGAAATTTCTAGTGAGGCCAGAATATCAGATAATCTGTATAAATATACATTCGCACCTATCATTGGTTTCTACGATGGAATGTTTGGTCCAGGAACAGGATCCTTTTTTACCGTCAGTAGTGTAGCCTTAAGAGGAAAAAGCTTAATAGATGCTACAGCAAACGCTAAGGCACTTAATTTTGCAACTAACGTTGGATCATTGATTGTTTTTTTATATCTTGGTGTTGTTATATTTCCTATAGCCATAGTGATGATCGTAGGTCAATTTATTGGTGCGCGAATTGGTTCAAAATTTTTAATTAATATCAACCCAACTTTTTTAAGATATTTTGTAATATTGTTATGTTTAGCAATGCTAGCTCGATATTTTAATTTAATTTAAAATTTCTAACAAAGCCTTCCTGCTCTGCAGTTTCAATTGATCCAGGTCGTGTATCTCTTATTATCGTTATTGACTGATTAATGCTGATACCAAGTTTTGCTAAAACTAACGCAGCTATCATCCCAGTTCTTCCAAGGCCAGCCATACAATGCACAAATACATTTTTTCCAGAGATAATATTATCTTTAATTTCATTTATAAATGATTTTAATTCTTCGTATTGTGTTGTGGTAGGAATACCAAAATTTTTAATTTCAAATTGTATAAATTTAATATTTTGTGAACTTATATTTTCTGATAAATTTTTTGCACCCAATTCTGTAAGTTCGTCTTTACCAACTAGGCTTGCCACACATGAAATATCAAGATCTTTAATAATTTCTATGTCACCCAATAAGTCTTTTCCCATACCAGGACAACTTGATAGAAATAAATCCCCACATGCTTCTCTGTTTATTAATTTATCAAGCCGATCTATAGTCCGATTAATTTTAATACAGGAATAATTAAGCAAACTAATTTACAGTCGTAGCCATGCTAGAGATAAGTTTATGTCCTCATATCCACCGGGTATAATTACATAATGTATTGCAAGCACTATTGCTACTGAGACCATAAGCCCCATAATCATTTTTAAAAAATCTTTACCAATAATTGGAAAGACATAGCCAAGCTTATAATCACTTGCAACTGTTGCTATTGCAAGCTCTCTACCACATAGCAGTCCTACGAAAACCCATGTTGTAGACATTGGAATATCATTGTAAAATTTAAAATAAAGTAAAATGAACGCATAAACACCATCAATAATTGTTGCGGAGCGGACAAAACGTGTTCCGGTTTTATCTAGAACTATTTTTTGAATTCGACCACCTTTTTCATAAAATATATAAAAAAGTAAAAATGTTAATAATCCCATAATTGCAAGCAACATTGTGAAGGGTATATCCCTAGGTAGAAATACAGCAATATTAGCCATGTCATGAGATAGCCAAGTGTACCAAAGGAAACCAGTAGTCAACCATTGTAATACTCGCCAACGTTTAATATTTTCAACTTTATCAAATTTTTCATTAATGTATCTAGAGAGAACCACCCATATTACATATGCAATAACAGCTGCTAATGCGTAACCAATAACAGATTTAATTAATACTTTTTCTAGAACGACTGTAGAAGCAAATGCCGATAAAACTAAGAATGTAGTAGAAACAGGTATACCAAATCTAGTAAGTAAAAGTAAAAAACCTGGGGCGGCTGCGTGGTACCATTTAATTTCTTGGAATGGGATTTTGTTTAATCTTCCGTATGATATGTCGCCATAAAAATACCAGCCGTTGAGCAACGTAAGACATAGTACGGCCGAAGCTGCTCCTGCCAATATATACCATTTAAATTTATCGGAATTTGAAGCAATAAAGGTCCCTAAAGTCTGAACACTATCGTTTGCTACAACTGAGTATGCGGCCAACGTAAACCCTATGACCATATAAATATAAGTAAGCTCCATTAGGCTATTTTACCTCTCTTAAGTTGGTTCTTTAAATATAGATTAAGATTTTTTTTAATTGAATTAAAAACAATAAAAGAAAATGTCTTTAAAAGCAAAAGAGTGAAGATGTTAAACGTTTTTTTCATTACGATATGTATCTGTTGAATAGCTAGATTGATACAATGATTCACATTCTATACAACTGTAAATCCTCGCTTTTCCAAAATAATTATGGATAAGATTATCATCGCATAAACAGAACTCTATCTATTAGCTTAAAATGAATATACTTGAAGTACAAAAATACCAATAAATAATATCAATGCGGCGATTAATCTTTTTTTAACACCATTTTCCTTAAAAAAATATAAACCAATTAATGAGGCAAAAATTATACTACTTTCTCTAACTGATGCTACATAGTATGTAGGGGCTTGAGTGTAAGCCCATAATACTAGTGCGTAGGAAGTTGTCGAGATTATGCCTGTAATTAGAAATTTAAATTTATTTTTACTTAAGGTTAGGATCAAATTAGCTCTATTCATTACTAAGCTGTAAATAAGCATTGGTATTGCAGTTAATATAAATATCCAGACTATAAACTGATATGGATTATTAGCGTGCTGAATTCCCTCAGCGTCAACTAAAGTATAGAAAGAGATAGCCGTAGGAAAGTACAGCATAGATAGTATATTTCTTGTACTTATCTGAGATATATTTTTAGGTAGTAACATTAAGATGGCACTTACAATCAATAGTATTCCAATAAATTCAAATATACCTACCTGTGCATTGAAATATATTATTAAGATTAAAACTGTCAGTAATGGTGCTAGTCCTCTAGCAAATGGGTAGGCTATAGAAAAATCATAGAGGGCATAAGCGCGTGTCATAGCGTGCAGGTATAATGTGTGTGCAATAGAGCTTATGATTAAATAAATCCATATTTCAGAAGTAGGTAAGCCAACAATAAGTGTTAAAGGTAGCATTAACATACCCATAGTGGATGAAATAATAGTTACTGTTACAAGTCCATTATTTTGATCTTTAACAAATGCATTCCAAGATGCGTGCAGTATGGCTGCTATAATTAAAACTAATAAAACATTCATTATTTAGGGGGCTATCCATTGCTTAATGATGTTATCATTATTAATAATAAACTTGGCTCTACGATGTCCATTTTGATGAAGATATAGCCATTCGATAGCTTTAATTTTAATATTTATATAAGAAAAATTATCATAACCCAACTCAAGTTCTTCATTGGTAGGAAGAGCCTCATCAAATTTTTCTGGATATCCAGATGTTGGTTTATTTGAAATTGTTCCAGGCGCGCTCTTTACCAAATAACATTTTTTACTAAAATCTCTAATATTCGTCCATATTGCCTTAGTATTTGCATTTTTATGGTTAATTTCCACAATTCCATTTAGTTTTATCTGAATTTTACTTGCATGATCATAAAGTAAAACCGTTACATTAGAATTATCTTTTATCTCATTGATTTTATTAGATCTTATATCTGTATGAAAACCAATTGATGTTTCTTCATTATTTACATGCCTTAAGACAACAGTTCTCACAGAAGGAAAATCACTGCCAAAAGACGCAATGTAACATTGGTGAAATTCAGAATTACGATCTTTTTTTCCAATTTTTAACCTAGACCATATTTCATCATATATTTTATCAATATCGTTATAATGACCTGGCATGTTGTTACTTTCTACCATTCTAATTTATCTCCATTATAGTTTAAAAAAGAACCTGTATTTGAAATATTAGATGCTTCTATAACTTTTATCATACTGTTCACACTTTCATCAATTTCTAGCTTTGCTTTTGAGCCACCCATATCTGTTTTTACCCATCCCGGATGTAACATCAATACTGAAATCTCATCCGTCTTCCAATCTATTGATAAACTCTTTGCAGCTGAATTTAAAGCTGATTTGCTGGTGCGGTAAAAATAATAGCCTCCAGAGTAATTGTCATCAATACTTCCCATTTGACTCGATATAAAAACTACTTTTTTTTCATTACCGCTTATCAAATTTTCTTTTAGTTTTTGCGTTAAAACAACGGGACCTATTGCGTTGATCATCATCTCATCTAACCATAACTCAGGATCTAAATTTGTTTCTTCCATTTGCTCGTCTTGAAATATTCCAGCATTATTAATAATTAAATCAAAAGGTATGTCTTTAACGTCAGAACAAAAATCTTTAATACTATTTTTTTCCAATAAATCTAATTCTAATATTTCAATATTATTAATTTTTTTTAATTCAATACAATTATTTAGATCTCTAGTAGTTACATAGATAATATTTGTACTATTAGATAATAATTGTGCAAATTTAAGTCCTATACCTCGATTGGCACCGGTTATTAATATATTTTTCATATTGTCAATATACTTGAATTATATAAAAGTTATAGGATGAATATTATTACATACATCAAAAAAGGTATTTTTTATGTTTATATTGCTTTTGTAATATTTATGTACACAAGGCCAGTGACAATTGAGCGGTATCTAGAAGATAATAGTGGCTTAGATCTAGATAAAGTTTTTCATTTTTTATCTTTTTTATTATTAGGTTTGCTCGCTCAGAATATGAATAATAAAGAAAATGAATACACGTACGGAATTACTCTTGCGTTGATTATAAGTCTCTTTATAGAATTTACCCATTTTGTTATACCATATAGAGATTTTGAATTTCTTGATGGCTTATTTAATATACTTGGATGTATAGTGGGAATCGTTGTTGTTCATTTATATAGAAAAAAATTATGAAAAAACTTTTAATTCGAAATATTTGCCAGCCACCTGATACAAATCCTTATGGAACAGGTCACGGTGCTTGGATTGCTAAACAAGTTGCTCACGGAGGTATCTATTATTCAATGATGGTTTCAGGTGGTGATGCCGTATTAGCTGAAATTCAACTTAAATACAAAAGTCCAATGCATGTTGGTAAATTTATTTGTGTGTACGGATCAATAAAAGAAATTAAGGGTTCAAAAATGGTTTTTTCACTCGAGGGTAAAAGAGTTGAAAAAAATCAAAAGGAAATAATAGTAGCCGAAGGAACGCTAACTTACGTTGCTGTTAATGAAAAAGGTAAACCTAGAAAGTTTAAGCCAAACCTAAAATAAAAAAATAACCCTCATATTGCTATGAGGGTTATTCTGTAGTTCTTAGTTCGGAGCTCCACTCATAAAGTGAAGGTTTCCAATATCTACGTGATTTCGGTTACCTTCGATTGATATCGCGGGCTCCATAATACTACTAATAGACATAGATCACCTCCTTTCAAAAAATTGTTTTATAGATCGTAAACAAATATATAATCTGCTAGATTCTAATTTCAATCAAGGAGTTTGCACTATGGAATATGAAATATTTAGCTCTGTATTTAATATGTTTTGCCTAACTACTGGTGTTTTTTTACTTGTTACGCTCTTACGTTTAAAGTCCATATATATTGATAAAGTAAGCCCAGGTGAGGATTATCGCCATCCTGCTTTTCCTCAGGGGAATATAATTTTACTAAACGCACAAAGGAATTTAATTAATTTATTTGAATTTCCAATATTTTTCTACGCTACAGTTGCCGTTATAATTGCGACCGGTAATATTGATAAGACTTTTGTAGATATGGCATGTTATTTTTTCTATTTTAGGCTTGCACATTCTGTCTATCATATTTTTGGTAATCATTTAATTTTAGGTGGGCTCCCTTTAAGAGCACCTTTATTTGGTGGAGCATTTTTAATAAATACCTACATGATCATTAGATTATGTGGAATGCTGTAAGTTGACAAACTCAATTATATATCCAATTTTATTTCTAGTTATTATAACTCTACTTGTAGGTTTTGTTCATACTTACGGATCAGTGTGGTTAATGAATAATGATAAGAAGTGGAAAAAAGATGGCATACCTTTAAATCCAAAATCAAGTTCTCCTGAATGGCTTTTATTAATCAAAAATAATTTGACTAATTTATTTGAATTTCCAATAATTTTTTATCTAATTTCAACAATTGCATATTTACAAAACATTAATGATATTTTTTTATTAATTAACTGTTGGATATATGTTCTTTTAAGAGCTGCTCATAGTTATATTCATATTTATACTAAGGATACAAGTGTAAGAGGTGCCTTGTGGTTATTTAGTCAAGTAGTTGTTAGTCTGATTGTCATTAGATTTATTATGTTAATCTAAGTATTAACACCAGCTTTGGACATTTTGTCTTTTAATCTACCTGTCAACATCAGTAAGGTCATGTGATGGTCACCAATAAGTGACCATAATGGATATTGAAATGTTGCTGGTTTATTATGTTCAATAAAGAAATGTGCCACCCATGCAGGACCATAACCTGCAAGAAGCATTAATGGAATGAGATAGTAATTTTGTGTGACAACAACAATAATAAGTAAAAGATTAGAAAACCCAGTCCCCATGTAATGAAGAAGCCTTGTACGTTTTTTGCTATGCTCACGTAAATAATGTGGAAAGAAATCTTTATATGTTGTATATCTTTCAGAATTAATCATTTATTAACATTACAGTATTTATGAATCTTAACAATAAACTAATGTACGTAATTATCTCAGTTTTTCTGGCTTTTATAATCTATAGTAGCTTCTCACAACTTTAATTCCTCATGTATAAATTTTGGTGCGTTTACATTCCTCGATTTTTTCTAGTATATTTTTTTGCTGCTATAGGGATAGCTGCCTATTTTTATCCTGGCGGCAATCACCTAGATAGTAGTCAGATCGGATATGCCTTCACAGCAAATTTTCTTAGTGAGCTTGGTTTTTATAGAACATTATCAAATGAAATAAATTTTATTTCTGCCTTTTTCTTTAATAGCGCAATGTATTTAAATTTACTTGTTGGTTTTGGATTTTTAATGATTCCAAAATTATTTAATGAAAATATCTATTCACTGTCTTGTGCATGGATTGGTGCAATTTGTATCTTTGTAGCATGTATTTTTTTTGCCGGAGTTGGTCTTACGCCGGCTGATTTATACTTTCCAGGCCATATCTTTGCTGTCACAAATGCTTTTAATTTAATTATTATTGCATATTTATTTATTTCTTTTGCTTTTTTCTTTAGTGCGACAAGTAACAAATATACTACCGGTACAATAATTATGGTTTTTGTAACAATTGCTTATGCTTTCTATTTAAGTGGTCAGCCTGTAGTAGACCCAATAAATCAAAAAGAATTATTTTATGAAACATTTAGTATGCGCGATCTGAAAACAAATGTCATATTGCAAAAAACTGTTATTTTATCTATGAATGTATCACTGCTTATATTCAGTTTTGGTTTTGCCAATATAATAAAGAGAAAAGGACTTTAATGTATAATTTTTTTACCGTTACAATTTTAAGATTTGTTTCAATATACTTTGTCATATCGGTATTTGTTGCTGCGTATTTTTATCCTGGTGGCAATATTCACGATCAATTACAAGTTGGTTATTCATTTTCTCATAATTTCTTAAGTGACCTAGGAGGTTATGCCTCTAGGGCAGGCGAAGTAAATTTTTTATCAGCTTTCTTTTTTAATTTTTCAATGTTTACTTTTGCTGCCGTCGGTATTGGATTTTTATTTGTTCCATGGCTTTTTAAGGATAATAAAATAAATTTTTACTTTGCATTATTAGGATCATTATTCTTTTTTGCTGGTACTATCCATTTTGCAGGTGTTGGACTTACACCGCATGACTTATATTTGTACGAACATATATATTTTGCAAAAACAGCTTTTAGAATATTAATTCCTGCTGGTTTTTTCTATGTTATTGTTTTTTTTAGAAGCAGTGTTCCGAATTTTTATGCATATATGACTTTAATTTTTTTCTTATTTACTACTGGTTATGTAATTTACCAATTAACTAATGGTAGCCCTCGAGATAGCATGGATGCCTTAATAGAGCAGGTGACGATCCAAAAGGTTATTTCCTTTATAAGTGTTATTAATATATTTTTTTTAAGCTTTGGTTTTAAAGCAAGAATTAAAGAACTTAATATTAATTAAATATTTGGGTTTTTTTCATGCCATCTATACTCATTCTCAAGTTGCTGTCCAAGATTAAGTAATTTTGCCTCACTTCCGTAAGCACCTACGAACTGAACGCCAATAGGTAGATTGTTATCTGTCCAGTATGTTGGTAGAGATATTGCAGGTTGACCTGTTATGTTCTGAAGCATGCAACCAGGAGCAAACCAGAGACTCTTTGGAGCTAAACCATCAAGTATTTTATTTCTAATAGACGGTATGTTAAAAATCCATCCAAGCCGTAATTTCATTAAAATCTCATTGATTAATTCATCAGTCTTATTTGGTCCAATTGTGCCTAATTTTGCTGGTTCTGAAGTTATAACGGGCATTATGACAGCATCATATGCATTCATCTGCTGCTCTACATCTCTTGCTACTTTTTGAGTGTAATATCTAGCCCATGTGTAGTCACTACCTCTAAATGTTTTTCCTAAATAATCAAATAGTCTACTGCCAACTTCTACTTCACTATTTTTATAAGATCTTCCGACAGTTTCTTTTAACTCATTAAACATTTGTGAAACATGAGAAGTTAATATTATTACGAAAGCTCTGGATAAAGTAATTGCATCATAATTTAAATTTAACTCTTCAACTTTATGTCCTAATTTCTCACAAGCGCTTGCATTAAAACTCATAGCTTTAGATGCGTTATCGTTTAATTCTGTGCCTTCAATGAAATTCTTTGTTACAAAACCAATTTTAAAATTTTTTTGCGGTGTTGCTAGGCCAGATATTAACGATCCCTTGATATAATCAGTCTTATAGGGATCACCTATTTCATTGCCAAATATATGGTCATACATATGGGCAGTGTCTCTTATAGTTCTTGATACAATACCAGAATGAGTAAAACCCGCCCATTTGTCTCCATGTGATGGAGCGAAAGAAACTCTCCCACGAGTTGGCTTTAAACCAACTAAGCCACAGCAAGCAGCAGGAATTCTTATGGAACCACCACCATCACTAGCATGCGCTATGGGTACAGATCTTGAAGCAACTGCTGATGCAGAACCACCACTAGAACCACCAGTAGTTCTATTTGTGTCCCATGGATTCCTTGTTGGACCAAATTCATTCGGTTCAGTTGTAATCATTAATCCATATTCAGGAGCTGCAGATTTACCACAAATTAACGCACCGCTTGATATAAAGCGATCCGTTAAGACGTTATTGAATTTTTGCTTAGTGTTTTTTAAATATTTACTGCCTTGCATCATGGGGTAACCAGCAAGTGAGGAGTCCATATCCTTAAGGAGCATTGGTACACCGGCGAAAGGGCTGTTTTCAGTATCTATCTTTTTACTAGCCTCATTGGCATAATCATACAATTCTGTAGTTAAAAAATTATATTTTATATTATTTTTTTTTAAGCTATCTATTGCCGTTTCTAAAACGTCCTTAATAGATACTTCTTTAGATTTAATTAGCTGAGCAATGCCAATGCCATCATAATTTTGATATTCTTTAAATATAGTCATATGCTAAAATTTATGATAATTATTATGTAACTTTAGTATAGTAAATTATAAAAATTTAATCATGTCAAATAAGAATAAAACCGGTTTTTTAAAAAATATTCAGCGCAACTTTTTTACTGGTGCTTTAGTTGCAGCACCAATTGGCGCAACTATTTATCTAACAATATTTATAGTAGAATTCATTGCTGGCTTACTACCCTCACAATTCAATCCAAATCAATTTTTACCTTACCAGATACCAGGGTTAGAATTAGTAATTGCGGTTGTTTTTTTTATAATACTTGGTTTCATTACCTCAACATTATTTGGCCGGACGATTGTAAGCTATTTTGATACTTTGATTAAAAGAGTGCCGTTAGCAGGGAATATATATACTGCTATCAAACAAATTACAGAAACTTTCTCTAAAACAGACACAGATTCTCAAAAAGTTGTAATGTTTGAATATCCAAGAAAAGGGATACAGGCTATTGGCTTTATGACAGGCAGTGCAAAAGGGGAAATCAGAGATAAGGCTGGTATTGAAATGGTGAATGTTTTTGTTCCAACGACTCCAAATCCAACTTCTGGATTTTTACTATTTATTCCAAAGGAAGATGTAATAATCTTAGATATGAAATATGAAGATGCTATAAAATTGATTGTATCTGCAGGAATGGTAATTCCAGAAATTAATAGTTAACCTGATTTAATATAATCAATTGCCACTTCATTATTAAATAAATGCAATAGTGTTCTTTGTGCTTTCCCATTTGAAGTTTTAAGGGTGGGATCAGTTTTTATAGTTTCAATTGATAGGTTTCTTGCCATTTCTAAAATTGATTGATGAATAGAAAGGTCACATAACCTAAAGTCAGGTAATCCACTTTGTCTTGTGCCTAAAGTTTCACCGGAACCCCTTATAATTAAGTCTTCCTCAGCAATTTTAAATCCATCATTTGTTTCCTTCATGATTTTAATTCTTTTTTTAGCTGTATCAGTTAATGGTTTTTGAAAGAGTAAAATACAAGACGATTCCTTTGTACCTCTGCCGACACGACCACGTAATTGATGCAGTTGAGATAAACCAAAACGTTCTGAGTTTTCAATTATTATGACTGTTGCATCTGGGTCATCAATACCGACCTCAATTACTGATGTAGCAATTAAAATTCTTGTATTTCCCATTTTAAAATTCGCCATAATTTGGTTTTTTTCATCATTTTTCATTTTACCATGGATCATTGAAACAACTTCATTCCCGTAAAAACTTTGCAAGTCTTTTAATCTGGCAGTGACAGATTGAATTGAGCTAGTTTCAGATTCTTCTACGAGAGGACAAACCCAATAAATCTTTTCGTTGTTTTTTATTTTTTTTAACAATGCAGTTTTAAGATCGGATATCTTATCGTTACTCATTGACTTCGTTATTATGGCCTTCCGATTTAAAGGCATTGATACTAATTTTGATATATCCATATCTCCATATGCAGCTAACTCCAAAGTTCTTGGAATTGGAGTTGCAGTCATCAAAAGAGTATCGCATTCATTGCCAGCTTTTTCATTTAATAAAATTCTTTGATGGACTCCAAATTTATGCTGCTCATCAATAATTAACAAACCAACATCTGTAAAAGATGCATCTTCTTGAAATAACGCATGAGTACCAATTATAATATCGGCCTTGTAATCTCTATTATTTTTAACTGATCCAGTAATAAGTGATATTGATATCTTTAAATCTTTTAAGAATTTTTTTATAGTTTCATAATGTTGTTGAGCTAGTAACTCAGTAGGCGCCATCAGGATGCCACGTTTATTATTTTCAACAACTTGAAGCAAAGCAAAAATTGCCACAATTGTTTTACCGCTACCAACATCTCCTTGTAATAATCGAAGCATTTTATTTTCAGAACTTAAATTCTGACTAATTTCATTAATGGATTTTATTTGATCAATAGTAAGCTTAAAATCTAAATTAGATTCAAGTACATTAATCAGTTTATTTGTAGGTTTAAGTGAATTTCCTTTAATTAAAGTAAGTTTATTTCGAACTAACCTTAATTTTAACTGATGAGAAAACAATTCATCAAACGCAAGTCTATTCAAATACTTGTTATCAATTATGTTTGTGTAAATTTCTTTCGGTTTATGTAAATTTATTAATGATTTTTTCCAACTTAACCATCCATTTTTATTTATGATATCTTCTGGTATCCATTCAGGTAAATCTACACAAGTTGTTAGCGCTGAATCAATAGATTTTCTTAATATTCTAGAAGTTATTCCGGCTGTTAATGGGTATACGCACTCTATTTGTTTAATATTTTCTAGCTCGTTTAAATTAACTACATATTTTGGATGAGCCATTTGATAAATATCATTGTAAGCTTCAACTTTACCACTGATAACTTTTTTACTATTTATAGGAAATAATTTTTTTATATAAATTGCTCTTGCGTTAAAATAAACTACTGAAATAATCCCTGTTTCATCAGAACAATTAATTCTATATGGCATTCTTTTATTAAATGATGGGGCATGGCTTTCTACAGTTATTGTTAGTGTAACTATAGAATCTTCTTTTAAATCCTTTATTTTCGGGTTATTTCTCCTATCTATATAAGAAGCGGGTGAATGCGTTAGTAAATTTACAATGTAATTGCCACAAAGATACTCTAAAAGAGATGCATTCTTTGGTCCAATTCCTTTAATAGAAGTTAAGGGGCCAAATAATGGATATAAGATTTTAGGACGCATAAAGTTAATATATTTTAAAAATTATGGATGACATAGAAATACATAGAAAAAAACTTTCATTTCGCGCTGGGCATCGTGGAACCAAGGAAATGGATATGCTTTTAGGCAATTTTGCTACTAAATATATACCATTATTTGATGAAAACGAACTAGAGATGTTTAGCATACTATTAGATTGTGAGGATGATTTAATTTATAAATGTCTATTAGACAAAGAATCACTACCGTCTGAAATAGATAATAGAATATTTCACTTATTAAAAGATACAGCTATAAAAAAATAATGCCTTTACCTCAAATTAAAAAAGAAGAGGTTTCTCTTGTTATTAATAAAGATGATAATTTTGAGTATCAAGAAACTATCAATTATTTAGGTGAAAACGGCTATATAAGAGTTAGCAATATTAGAGAACCTGGAGAATTTTCAGTTAAAGGAGATGTTATAGATATATTTCCTAGTGGCTATGATAATCCAGTCAGAATTGATACTTTTGGTAGTGATATTGAAAAATTACAAACATTCAATCTATCTGATCAAAAACCAATTGATGATATCAAGAGGCTAATTATATATTCTTTCAATGAATTCGTATTCAATCAAAATAATAGAAAGATAAGTGCCGATAGTTTTTTAACAGATTTAAGTACTTATGATTTAAATGATTTAATAGTCCATGTTGATCATGGGATCGGTAGATTTAAAGGTCTTCAAACAATACCAGTACTTGGTTCTAACCATGACTGTGTTGAAATTCATTATTTAAATGATGACAAGTTATTCATTCCAGTTGAAAATATTGAATTACTTAGTAAGTACGGTGGAAAAAATGACTATATTGTTCTTGATAGACTGGGAGCCACACAATGGCAATATCGTAAAGCTGTAGCAAAAAATAAGATAAAAGAAATGGCTGCAGAGTTAATCAAAACTGCAGCATCTAGATCCCTAGAAACTGCGCCTAAATTTTTAATTCAAGAACCTTATTACTCTAATTTTAATGCTGAGTTTCCTTTTGATGAAACAGAGGATCAAATAAAGGCGATAGCTGAAATTCATGAGGATTTATCCAAAGGCATACCAATGGATCGACTTATATGTGGTGACGTTGGATATGGTAAGACTGAAGTTGCAATTAGAGGGGCGTTTACAGTTGCCTTAAGTGGACATCAAGTTGCCATTTTAGTTCCAACAACTTTATTGTGTCGTCAGCATTATGAAAATCTTACTAAAAGATTTTCTAAATCTCCAATTAAAATTGGACAACTTTCCAGATTAGTAACACCAATTGAAGCTAAAGAGACTATCGAAAAAGTTTCCAATGGAGAAATTGATATCCTTATCGGTACTCATGCCATATTGAGTGATAAAATTAATTTTAAAAAATTAGGTCTTTTAATAATTGATGAAGAGCAACACTTTGGTGTTAAACAAAAAGAAAAACTTAAAACTCTTCGTACTGATGTTCACATTCTTTCATTAACTGCAACTCCAATTCCCAGAACATTGCAAATGTCATTAGTTGGATTAAGAGAACTATCTATTATTTCAACAGCTCCTGTTAATAGGCAATCTATTAAAACTAAGGTACTAAACTTTGATACGAAGATAATCAAAGAAGCAATTCAAAGTGAAATTAATAGGAATGGGCAATTATATTATGTTTGTCCAAGAGTTAAGCAGATTGAAGAAATTGAAGATTTTTTAAAAAATGAAATGCCAAATGTTTCATTTAAAGTTGCTCATGGTCAAATGCCAGCAAAGAAACTCGAATCCGTTATGGTTGATTTTTACAATCATGAATTCTCTATTTTATTATGTACTACTATTGTTGAGTCAGGCCTTGATTTAAGAAATACCAATACAATGATCATTCATAATTCAGATAATTTTGGATTATCTCAGCTATACCAATTACGGGGTAGAATAGGTCGATCTCAAACTGAGGCCTTTTGTTATTACACAATCAAAGATTTTGATGGTCTAACAGATCGCGCTAAACAAAGATTAAAATTATTACAAAAGTTAGATAGTCTCGGTTCAGGCTTTAATTTAGCTAGCCATGATTTAGATATACGAGGATCTGGCAATATTCTTGGTGATGATCAATCAGGTCATATTAAAGAAATAGGCCTTGAACTTTACCACCGTTTGTTGAAAGAAAAAATTCAAGAATTACAAAATGATGGTGACAGCCATCAATCAGAGTGGTCACCTCAAATCAACCTTGGTATTGGAGTTTTAATACCAACCAATTATATAGGAAGTTTAAATACTAGATTAAGTTTCTACCGTAAGTTAGCGTATTTAAACGATAAAGATAAAATTAAAGATATCAAAGATGAAATGATTACAACTTTTGGAAATTTGCCAAAAG
>Ga0308013_10000448_pt1 | contig 21750 bp, 29 predicted proteins | sample Neamet181_FD_203131 | JGI IMG/M metagenome (GOLD analysis project Ga0308013, IMG submission 203131) | Marine microbial communities from water near the shore, Antarctic Ocean - #181 | ecosystem: Environmental > Aquatic > Marine > Unclassified | place: Southern Ocean | collected 2014-07-25
TTATCTTTGGAATAACCCATAAAAAGTATTTAATTTTCTTTTTCTTTTGATTCACTAATCAGTAGTAAAAGAACTTTAATTATTGTTCCAAACAAGATACCAATTGAAATTTCTTTATTACTAGCTCCTAATAGATAAAATCCGTATAAAATCCCTCCATCTAAAAGAAACATTACAATCATTAAAGCCAATGTTAATGTGGGATCAATGATATCTCTTATTTTTAAAATAGTAAAAGTACAGACTCCTATTGATAAAATAATTAAAATGCTATTCATTGGTTTTTTTGATAATTTGTTTAGTAATTAAATTATTTTTTGCGAATATAATTCATAAACAAACACCATTTCAAAACATTTAATTTATAGTTCAACTCTTAATGAAAAAACTGTTGAAAAGTTTAAAATTATAGCTTATAAAAGAGAACAGTTGACCAGATATTCTTGTGTAAGAAACCGTTTTCTTTTAGAATAGAGTTTCGCTGAAAGCCACTTAATAAAATTAATTTATTTGATATTTTTTGCTGAAAACCAAAAAACGTCCAATTTTGATTGTATCGATAAGGAAAGTTCTCTTCAATCAACAAAAAGACTTCATTGAAAATTATGAAATTAGTAGAAAGGACTCGAGATTTTTTATTAATTGGAAATTGAAAACCACTTCGAAAACGTATTCTAGAACTAAATTCTCTTGATATACTTCCTCTTTTTATCCAACGTTGCTCAAGTCTGATCCATCCAAAATATTTGTTACGCTTAACGGGAAGTGAAAAACTAAATTGTTGCCAAATATTGTTTTCCAATAAACGATTACCGGGCATATTTGTTGAAATAAAAGATACTCCAGTAGCAAAACTTGAATATCTATTGACCTTAAAAATGATTGAAGGGCGAATTAAATATTGATCATTTTCAGCAAAGAATCTTTTTGTTCTTATATGTGTTTCTAGACGAAGGGTTTTGCTGGCGGTAAGACTGTAGTCTGAAAATAAAGCTTTCCAAGCATTATCCTGACGCTCTTGGGCTTTTATTTTAAAAAAAAACATTGTGATTAAACACAAAAAGGTAATTAAACTTAATTTTTTCATTTTAATAGAGTCAACTCTGATTATATTTATTTTAAAGTATTATGATCTTCAAAATTAATTAAAAATAAAATTACATTTATACAATTTAAAGTAGCCCAATGAAAAAGTATTTTATTAGATATTTCTTAGAGTTTATTGTGATAGTTATGGGTATTTCTACTTCTTTTTGGTTTGATAATTATCAAACAAATATCGATAACTCAAAAAAAGAAAGTGAGGTATACCTTAACCTTAGAACGGAGTTAGAACTAATTTCATTAATGATTAAAAAAAGAGATGAAGCTTTTAAATTTGATAGTGGTATTGTAGAGAATCTAATTAACGATTCAAAAGATATGACCTACAGTTATACGGACTTAATAATAGCAGTCACTGACTGGCGTGGTTTCTCACCAAGTGAGGAAATCTATACATCTTTAAAATATGATGGAGGATTAAAATATATTAAGTCAACTCAAATAAAAGCAGCCATTGAATCTTTCTATGGCTCTAAATCTTCTATTACGGCAAATATGGAAGATGAGATTATTGTTCAAAGAGAAATCTTAAAATATTTGCATTACAATCATCCAAGAATTTTATTAATTCAAAATGATGATACTTTAAATGATAACGATAAAATAAATATATTTAAAAAGGTTTTAAATAAAAATTTAACTTTCAAATCACTTCTAAAAGCAAAGCATAGATTCATGAAGTCTAAAAATAAAGGCTTAGATTATTACACTGAAAGCCATGATTTATTACTTTCTTTAATAAACAAAAAGTTATAATGAAGATATCTGCTGAAATTACATTGACTCCCCTTAAAGATAATTACATCCCAGTAATTAAAAAATTCATTAAATCACTTCGTGATTTAAATATTAATATATTAGAAAACCCAATGAGCACTCAGATATATGGAGACTATGATCTTTTAATGAGTCTTTTAAATAAGGAGATTAAAAACATCTTTAGTCAGGAAAAATCAATCATGATAAATTTAAAACTAGTCAAAGGAGATAGAAGTGGCTATAAGCCAGATTTTTAACTATAATTTTATATGAAAAATATTTTTCAAAGTAAATGGATCGTATTTATTATTTTAATTCCATTAGCAATGTTTATTTACTTTATTGATAATAAATTAAGTCAAGATTTTGTTGAGGGAGCTAGAACTTCTGATCATTTTTATGTTATAGGACTGCTTATTATTGTGGTTTCTGTATTATTGGTCATAGTTTTAAATATTGATAATAACTCTAAATAAATTATAATAATGGAATGGTATATTAAAAATAGATGGATAATTTGGACTGTGATTGCTGTTTATGTTATTTATAGACTGCTTGTAACTGTTATGTTTTAATTTAAAAGTTATATGAAGAACGCCTCAAAGTACTTAGGACTTTCTCTGGTTGTAATTAGCATAATTTTAGCGTTATTTGATTTTTTGTTAGAAAACAAAGAAATATTATTTATAATAGGAGTAATTTTAATTGTGAGCTCCTATTTTATTATTGAGAAGAAGTGATTTAAAAATATTTTATCTAGAATAAAAGTTCGATGAAAAAAGAATTAAAAGAGATTTCTGTTGAAAAAATAGACAGAATTATTGAAATGGCATGGGAAGATAGAACTCCTTTTGATGCTATTTTATCTCAATTTGGACTTAAAGAACAAGACGTAATCAAGTTAATGCGTAATGAACTAAAGCCCAAGAGTTTCAGGATATGGCGTGAAAGGGTTCAGGGAAGAAAAACCAAGCATCTTAAAAAGAGAGAAGCAGATACTGATCGTTTTAAATGTTCTCGCCAAAGATCTATTTCGAATAATAAAGTTTCAAAACGATAAGTAAAACAAAAATTATTTAAAATTAAGGAAGATCTGCATTTGCTTCTGCAAGTTTCTTAACCTTTACAGCTGTGCCTAGAGACAAACCTGATAGTTCAGCCGATTTACGTATACTTTCTCCTTTTCTCAGCTCTAAAAGACAATTTTTATTTTTTTCTTTTTTAATAAAATCAGCATAATTTAATTTCGGCTTATTGCCACCGTTTTTTTTGTATACTCCTTTAGATTTCGCAAAAGTTATTCCTTGTTTTTGTTTTTCAGTTTTTATTTTTTCTTCATGCTGATATATGGAATTCATAATGTTGACCATAACAATTACAGAATTATTTTTACTACCATCTGTATTTATTGTTTGTAAACTTTCTTTTTCTGATTTAACATTAACATTAAGATCTATTAATGTTTTTATGGTATCTAAAATATCAAATCCATTTTTACCAAGCGAGCTAATTGAATTTACCAAAAGAGTGTCAATTTCTCCTGTTAAACCAAGGCGTATTATATTTTTGCCAAATTCTCTGTCCTTAAAAGCTAGTATGTTACTACACTTTTCTACAACCTCTAAATACCTTATTCCCTCAGGAGTGTGTTTTATTGTTTGTCTCGAACTGTTTGGGTCAGAGACTTCAAGCTTGGTATATTTTGCTGCTTTCAAATTTAATTTTTATACATAAATATATAATAAATTATAACACTACAAAAATATTTATAATATTTTAATGGTGTACTAATTATATGTTATAATTTATATCAGTTTAAAAATAATAATTTTTGTTGTAATAAATTTAATTAGTTATAAATTATAACAAAATTAATAAGGAAATGATCCTACCCAGTTTCCGGGAGGACTATATCTAGCAACTATATATTCTTTTCCAGAAGAACTAACAGCTCTTGCCATGCCAACTTCAGTAGTTGTACTCCATATCATCTGAGTATAATGTCCAATCATTACCGATGCATTCAAAGGGGAGTTTGTTTCTGCATACGTATATTCATTGATTTCATTATACCATAAAGTAGATGCTCGATTTCCTGGATTTAATGAGACCCCAGAACTGTAGTATAAATTTTCACCTTGACCTGATCTACTTTCATTAGAGGAGTGATACATTTCTTCTTTTTCTGCCATATTTTTCGCCCATTCTAGAGCATCTTCAGATAAACTATTTGACCATTTAAGATTCGAAACACCAACTTCTGTCCTTGCATCATTATGAACTTTTAATGACAAAGAGACGTCTTCTTCTGATAAAAAGGACCCATCAATGAATGTAGAATCTTTTGAACAATTAATATTAAAAACAATAAATAATAAAGAGAGCATAGGAATAATTTTCATTTTGTTGGATTAGTTAAAGAAAATAATAAACTGATTAAACATATAACAATAAAACTAAAAAACCAAAACCAAAAAAGCTCTAAACCACCGTTATATATATACATTGCAATAATATCTTCAATAAAAATACCATCAATAGTTTTATAATAAAAAACAGGAGACAGAATTATAAGAATACATGAAATTATTCTAGTAATAATTTTATATTTAATAGATAAATAGCCAAAAAAAATATTTCTAAGCATTTAATTTTAATTAAAAAATTCAATAAGGTTATCAACCCACATTGAATACATCAAAGCACTTGGATGAAGTCCGTCAGAAGCTAAAAGGCCATCAATTAAGTTAACTTTTCTTGAAATATCTGTTATATAATAATATTTCACTCCTTTTTTTAAACAGGTCTTTTCTATTAATCTATTATACTCATCAATTTCTTCACTAATTTCAATTACTTCTTTTAGTTCAGCAAATGGAGTAACTCCCCAATCTGGTATTGATAAAACAAAAACACTATCACTTCTTCCACTGGCAAAACCTATAGATTTATCGATTAAAATATTTAGCTCTTCTTCAAATATTCTAATATCTAGATCTCTATATTGATTATTAACACCTATTAATAATGAGACATAATTGTAATTATCAGTAATAGTTATTGTATTTATTTTTTCAATCAATTCATTAGTCGTATATCCTGTTTTGGCAACAATTTTTGTTTCAACAGAATAATTATAAGATTCTTCAATTCTCTTGGACAATTGATTTGGCCACCTATCTTTTACTTCAATATTTTCCCCAATTGTATAACTGTCTCCAAGGGCAAGATATTTAATCTTCTCAGGACTCTTGGAACAACCTTCAATTATAAAAATAAAAAATAAAATAAATAAGGAGTTAGAAATTTTTTTCATTTTACAAATCACCCATTTATAATATCTATTTTCTCTTTAAGAAGATAATCAAGTTCAGTTACTTTATTTTCAGAATGAGTCCACAGTTCAATAATAACTGAGTTGTAAGTATTAATAATAGTTGGATGATGATTCAATAACTCTGCTTCATGCCCTATTTTATTTATAAAGCCCAAAGCCTCATTAAAATCTTTAAAGACAAACTCTTTTGTAAGCTTATTGTTTTTTTGTTTCCAATCATTCATAATTTTATTTATTTAATTCCAGTAATAATAAGTGTTCCAGCCCAATTTTCTTTTTGACCAAATCTCCATGAATTAACATCTTTAAAGCCGGCTTCTTTAAAGAATTCACCCCATTCATTTTGTGAAAATAGCTTCATAATTGATACTCCACAGTCATTTGGCCAAGAGTGTGAAGCAGTATTTTCATAATAATAGTCAACCCCAATGATTAGTCTAGAATTATCTTTTAACCAATTTGAATAAATATGATCGATCAATTCGTTAGGGTTCTCGAAATAGTAAAAAACCTCCATGGAATGAACTAAATCTACTTTATCTTTTGGCATCCAATTATTTAAATCTTCACATATATAATCGTTAAACAGATCATTCTTTTTGGCCTTTGTTATCATTTTTAATGAACCGTCAACTCCTATTGCTTTAGAACATTGGGAAAGTTTAGAAATACTTCGTACTACCCAACCATTTCCACATCCAGCATCAATAAAACTATAATTTTCTAAAGTTTTAGTTGAAAAATCTAGCATATGGTTAACTGAGGCACTGTGTCCATTTTCCATTCCTACATCCTTTCCATTATCAGCCCAATCGCTAAAAACTTCTATCGGAGTTCTTTTCATTTTTATGTTTTTTTAAATTTAATAATTAATTCAGATTTTTGTGACTTTCATGGTAATAATTTCCTAATAATCTAGAAAAACATTATTAGAAGAATAGCATAGAAATCACTAATATTAAAAAATTTAAAATAGTAATTAACTCTATTAGCACTATTGCTGTTCTTGAACTAAATTATTAATTATAGTTTATGAAATATTTTCCTATGTGGGGTAGAAATAAATGGACTGACTCAATGGTTAAAATGTACTGGTAGTTTATTGTTATTTTCATAAGTACTAAAGTAATTAACCCTTAATCAAAAATGGAGTTTCTGCAGAAATGCACTTATATCCAAAAGGTGTTCATAGTTTTGAATTGCCTAGAGAAAAGGGGCCTTTAGAAGATTGGTCGCAATTACTTTTCAATTGGATTCTTGAATTAAACTAAAATTGAATTCAAAAAAAATTAGACCATTGATAGTAAGGAATTGAAGGTTAGTGAACCATCCTAATTTAAAAATTTCGTATTATCATATAAAGTATTCTATTTGTATTTAATTTTATTATTTTAATAAAATGCCAAAACATCTATTTCCATGCGTCCTTTTAAACCTGTTTTAACTTTAGTCTGCCTTTGCAGGAACGACAAAAGCTTATTTAAATTTACGAACAACTAACTAATTGCTGCAAAAATTAAGATACATGAACCTAAATATAGCAAACACTTTTACATCAGAATTGCCTGCAGATTCTAATTTAGAAAACTCAAGAAGACAAGTTACTGAGGCAGTATTTTCTTATGCAAATCCGAAGAAAACGAAAGCTCCAAAAGTGATGCACGTTTCTCAAGAAATGGCTTTTGAATTAAATATTTCTGAACAAGAAACAATGTCAGAATTCTTTAAAAACATTTTTACAGGAAATGAAATATACCCGAAGACAAAACCATTTTCTATTTGTTATGGCGGACATCAATTTGGAAATTGGGCGGGACAATTAGGGGACGGAAGAGCCATTAATTTATTTGAAGTTGAACATCAAAATAAAAATTGGAAAGTACAATTAAAAGGTGCTGGCGAAACGCCATATTCAAGAACTGCAGACGGTTTAGCTGTTTTGCGTTCCTCTATTAGAGAGTATTTATGCAGTGAAGCAATGTTTCATTTAGGTGTGCCAACAACACGTGCTTTATCATTAAGTTTATCTGGTGATGCTGTTTTACGTGATGTTTTATATGATGGGAATCCAGCATATGAAAAAGGCGCAATTGTTTCTAGAATTTCTCCAAGTTTTTTACGCTTTGGAAATTATGAAATTTTTACAGCTAGAAAAGATATCGAAAATTTAAAAAGTTTGGTTGATTACACAATTAAACATCATTTTTCGCATTTAGGAGAACCATCAAAAGAAAATTATATCAACTTTTTTGCGGCCATTTCAGAACTCACATTAGAGATGATTATTCATTGGCAACGCGTTGGTTTTGTACATGGAGTTATGAATACTGATAACATGTCAATTTTAGGTTTAACGATCGATTTTGGACCTTATGGTTGGCTAGAAGGTTTTGATTTTGGCTGGACTCCAAACACAACAGATCGCCAAAATAAAAGATACCGATATGGAAATCAACCAAATATAGGTTTATGGAATTTGTATCAATTGGCAAATGCGATATATCCAATAATTGAAGAAGTTGAACCTCTAGAAACCATTTTAGAACAATATAAAAATGATTTTGAAGAGAAATCTTTACAGATGATGAAATCAAAATTAGGATTGTTTACTTCGGATAAAAATGATGTAGAATTGATTCAGAATTTAGAAGACAACTTACAATTAGTAGAAACAGATATGACTATTTTCTTTAGAAACTTGAGTCGTTTTACTAATAAAAAAACAAGTTTACAATTGATTGAAAAAGCATTTTATGACTTTGATGCTGTTACTAAAGAAGTGAAAAATAAATGGGAGTTTTGGTTTTTAAACTATGAGGTTAGACTTAAGCAAGAAGACATTTCATCGGAAGAAAGAAAACAAAAAATGGATGCTGTAAATCCTAAATATGTGCTAAGAAATTACATGTCTCAATTAGCAATTGACAAAGCAGATGAAGGAGATTATTCTTTAATTGATGAATTATTTCAACTCTTAAAAAACCCATATACTGAGCAACCAGAAAATGAAAAATGGTTTGCAAAAAGACCAGAATGGGCAAGAGACAAAGTGGGATGTTCTATGTTATCTTGTAGTTCATAAAACCAAATAAAACAATTCGTTGGTCATACTGGATATAAACCAACGAAATATATACTACTTAATAGGTTCTTTATCAATATTTTAAATAGTTGTGGGTCTTACTGGATTCGAACCAGTGACTTCTACCTTGTCGAGGTAACACTCTGAACCAACTGAGTTAAAGACCCTTTTTATTAAATCAAAATTACACAATTAATGAATCCAATAGAAGAGTTTATAGAGAAATCAAAGATCAACTATTTTGGTGATGGACTATGGGAAACTGAAAAGCAATTGAACCATTTGTTTACAAAAAAGTGCTCACTAAATGGGCGTTTTTTTGATTCTAAATACTATGTTACCATTTTCCTAACATAATTCTTAATCCAGAACGGACAATTTTAGTTTTTCCAGAGAATCCCTCATCTAAATATTTATCCCATGCTTGTTGAGCATTTTTATTATTTTTTCTGTAATCATTTTGTCCTAGCGCATCTTTAAAGCTATCAAAACCGATTATTATCCAGTTTGATTCTCCTGCAGGAGAAACACCAGAAGTTATTGACCCAAACAAAGCTTGATGATTTTCAGGCCTATACTTTCCGTAATTATTAAATGCAGCAGATAATTTGGATGAATCGTCAGCATCAATGAAATAGTATTTTTGTATAAGTTTATCACCATTATTGAAAGCCGAAGTTCTATTTCCCATTGATGAGCTATGAGATTTTGTAAAATATCCAATTTTTGATTGGAATAATTCAAAAGATTTGTTTTTTGGAGAATCGTAATTTGCAGCCATAGCCTCTTTACTCCCAGATAATATTACGTTATGAGTATAGTTGTTTCCTCTATCACTAATATGATTTTCATATAAGTAAACCGTAACTCCTTCAATAGGATTATTTTTAAAATGCTCATCCATCAAATTATAAACTGTTACTTCATTTTCTGAATCAACAGAAAAATTATAAGAGGTCCAATATGTAGTTTGAGCAAACGAACTTAATGATATTGAGAGCACTAAAAGTGATAAATAAATTCTTTTCATTGTAAATGTTTTTGTTTTTGTGAATTTACTATTTTAATTGCAAAAAACAATCGTAATACATATTAGACAACCTATAATTTTATAACATATCTGATTAACAGTTATTTAAATTTTTGTAATTTTATAATTAATATAAATAAATTAAAAATGAAAAATATATTTAGCATATTAATACTAGCCTCTTTAATTTTAAGTTCTTGTGAAACTAATGTGGAAACAAAAATTGAAATTGGAGGTTCTTCTGCTGAGGACAAAGCAACTTTTGAAAAACAAATTGAAACATTTAGTACTTATAGAAAAGCCTTCAATGAAGAAAATATAGAAAATTTAATGGGAACAATGGCAGATTCTTTAAAGTGGAGTCCTCCTGCATATAATGGAAATGAAATCCTTGGATATGACGATGTTAAAGCTACTTTCCAATCATATTTTGATCAATTTGACAATATTACTTTTGCGGAAGGTCAAGGATTAGTTAATAAAGATGCACCTGCTTATTGGGCTGGTTCAACTTTTTCGTCAGGAGAAGGAGAGCAAGGAGCTTCTTCAAAACCAAATGTTATGAGAATATATGGAACATGGTCAGGAATTCATACAGAATCAGGAGCTAAGGTTTATAATAAGTGGTATGGAGTTTTAAATTTTAACTCTGATGGAAAAATCGCAGAATTATCAGATTGGATGGATGTAAGTGGAATGCAAGGTCAGATTGAAAAATATATGGCAAATAAATAGAAAACATAGCCTATAATGAGATAAACCAGGTCTAATTAAATTAGATCTGGTTTTTTAATGAGTAGCCCCGACAGGAATCGAACCTGTATCTAAAGTTTAGGAAACTTTTATTCTATCCTTTGAACTACGGGGCCTTTTGATTATGTAGATTTAGCTTAAAATAAAGCAAGCAAAATTAATTGTTAAATTTGATATTAAGGCAATGATGGGAGTATTAATATAATCTAATTTATTATTTGTATATTAATTCAAATAACTAATAATCAAATAGATGGAATCCTGTAGTTGTGAATGTACTCCCTGCTCAATTGGTGATTGCTCACATTGTACTTGTGAGAATTGTAATTGTTTAGCATGTTCCTGTTATTAAATGTGTAACTGAAATAAATTATGCAATCGCACTTTGAGGAGCCCAATGTGAACATGACATTTTGGGAGCTGCTTTTTTTGGATTTGCACAAGTTGGTGCTTCATATCGAATACAAGTAACGCAACTAGGATCATTTTTAATTGCAGCTTTCATGTTAAAGCTATTACAAGTATATGCTGGGTTAACAGAAACCATATGTACCTTACAGACATTATTAGATTGAAGGTTTTCACAGTTTGAACAACTATTCCCGATTCTTATAGACATAATTTCTATTTTTAATTACATCAAAATTAGTTTTGATTGCAATTAGAACCAATATAAATAGATAGATATCAGTACTTTATATTTAGATTAGTTAAAAAGAAGAGATTTTAACAAATATTTAGTTTTTATATTATAATTTCCTTATCTATTTTTACTTTAAAATAGATAAATATTAAATGATAGATAACAGTAAATCCCAAACTAATAAATCTCAAATAGAAATAACACCAAAGGATGCGATAGACTTATTAAAAAGTGGAAATGAAAGATTTTTAAATAATAAATTTTTAGATAGAGATTATAAAGAGCAAATTTCTAATTCATCAAAAGGACAATATCCTTTTGCAATCATTTTAAGTTGTATTGATTCCAGGGTTCCTGTGGAAACCATTTTTGATCAGGGTATTGGAGACCTTTTCAGTGTTAGAGTTGCAGGGAATGTTGTAAGTAAAGATGTTTTAGGAAGTATTGAGTATGCCTGTAAATATGCAGGAGTTAAATTAATAGTTGTCCTAGGTCATACTTCGTGCGGAGCAGTCAAAGGAGCATGCGACAGCTTAGAAGACGGAAATTTAACTCATTTACTTAAAAAAATTAATCCTGCAATATTAAAAACAGAGACATTAATTGATGAGGCCAGAGATTCTAGTAATATGAATTTTGTTAATTCAGTTGCAAATAATAATATTTCACAATCTATCATTGATATTAAAAATCATAGTATTGTACTAAATGAAGGTATTGAATCTAAAAAAGTATCAATATGTTCTGCTATGTATAATGTAGAGACAGGAATAGTAAAATTCAATAAATAAGTATTATGTTAAAACTAAATTTCTCACACCTTAAGGGAGACTTTTTTGGAGGTCTAACCGCTGGAATTGTAGCTCTTCCTCTTGCACTTGCATTTGGAGTTAGTTCAGGATTAGGGCCAAGCGCTGGATTATATGGAGCTATTTTTGTAAGTTTTTTTGCTGCTCTTTTTGGAGGAACTGAAACTCAAATATCAGGACCTACCGCTCCAATGACTGCAGTAAGTATGGTTGTAGTTGGAGGACTTATTGCTTCTTTTGATGGAGATGTTTCTAAAGCTCTGCCTTCAATATTAACTATTTTCATTCTTTCAGGTCTAATGCAAATAGGCTTGGGATTAATAGGGTTTGGAAAGTATATTAAATTTATACCATATCCAGTTGTTTCTGGATTTATGACAGCAATAGGTGTTATAATTATTGTTACACAAATATCTCCTGCAATAGGTTACTATCCTAAAGAAGATTTAGAGTTTGTAAATCAATTCAAGCCTCAAGCTGAACAGATTATTTTGGATAATATTCTTAATGATGAATTTCAACAGGGAATTCCAGCCCTTGATGAAATCACAAAAACTATTGAAAGAACACAGAATATATCAGAGGATCAAATATTAAAAGAATCAAAAGTCATAGCAGGAACTGAATCATCTGGTGTAATAGGATCGATTAAATTCTTATTTAATGCTTTGGCCAACATAAACTACTTAGAACTTTTATTGGCCTTAGGGACAATTATTATTATTTATGGTTTTAAAAGAATAACAACTGCTATTCCAAGTACTCTAGTGGCATTAGTTATCATGTCTGGATCGGCTGTTTTATTTAATCTTGATTATAGAACTATTGAAACAATTCCAAGTGGTCTTCCAGTTCCAGATTTTAGAATCTTTTCTGAATTTAGCCTAAGTAATATTTCTCCGTACATTTTCACAGCTCTTACTCTAGCTTTATTGGGAGCAATTGATTCACTTCTCACTTCTGTGGTTGCTGATAACATGACAAAAACGAAACACAAACCAAATAAAGAATTAATTGGTCAAGGAATTGGAAATACTATTGGAGCAGTTTTTGGAGGGATTCCAGGAGCAGGGGCTACAATAAGAACTGTAGTAAATATTAATGCAGGAGGGAAGACAAGAATTTCTGGAATGGTAGCTGGAATAATATTACTTATAATTTTGTTAGCTCTTGGTCCAATAGCTTCGATGATTCCTGCAGCTGTTTTAGCTGGAATTCTTATAACAGTTGGATTTGGTGTTATGGATTATAAAGGATTAAAGGCTATTCCATACATGCCTAGAGCAGAGGTTGCAATTATGCTTATTGTGCTAGTTTTGTCATCTGTTTGGAATTTAGTTTATGCTGTTGGAATTGGACTTATAATAGCGTCGCTGATGTTTATGAAAAAAATTGGAGATTTAACTGCCCAAGGATCATCAATTGCTCCACTTAAAGAAGTCGCTTGGAAAGATGAAATCAATATTCCAAAAAAAGTATTCATTAAGCATATTGATGGCCCATTATTTTTTGGATCTACTTCTGATTTTCAGCAGCTTGCAAAACAGATTCCTGATGATGCAAAGGTTATTATAATTCGTCTTGAAAAAATGCCCTATATAGATCAATCTGGATTATATGCAATGGAAGATGTTCTTGTAGATCTAGTTTCTTCAGGTAAAAAAGTTTTATTAGTAAATATACTTGAACAGCCTATGTACATGTTTGAGAGAATTGATATTATTCCTGATTTAATACCTAAAAACCAAGTTTTTAAAAATCTTGAAAACAGTCTTGAATGGATAAAAGGTCATTTTAATTAAAATCATCTTTTTATGAAATTATTTGATATAATTAAGAATAGGCGTTCAATTATGCCAAATCAATATAATGATACTCCTATCGATGAAATTGAGTTAAATAAAATATTAGAATCAGCTAATTGGGCTCCTACCCATAGGAAAACTGAACCATGGAGATTCAAAGTTTTTCAAAATAAAGCGAAGCTTAAACTTGGAGATTTTTTAGCTATTAAATATCAAAACACAACCCAAAATTTTTCAAAGTTTAGATTTGAAAAGATAAAAGAGAAATTAGCTAAATCCTCAGTTGTTATTGCAATTTGTATGCAGAGAGACTTGAAGGAATCAGTCCCAGAGTGGGAAGAATTAGCTTCAGTTTCAATGGCTGTTCAGAACATGTGGCTTATGTCAACTAATTTAGGGATAGGATCATATTGGAGCTCCCCTTTATTAATGAATTACTTGGGGGAACACATTACTTTGTTAGAAGGAGAAAAATGTCTTGGGTTTTTTTATATGGGAAAATATTCAGGAGAAATAGTATCTCGAACCCCTGGTAATATTGAGGATAAAATTGAAATGTTTTACTAATTTTCATCTAGAATTTTAGAAATTTCTTTAACGACTTGATCAACATTTTGTCTACTAAAACATAGGGGAGGTTTGGTCTTAATTATATTATTAAACTTTCCATCTGTTCCAATAAGAATAAACTTATCTCTTAAACCATTTTTTATTTTTTGAGCTAAAATTGGATTTGCATCACCAGTTGCAGTTATAATTTCAATACCTAAAAAAAGACCACTTCCTCTTATATCTCCAATAAAAAAAGTATTATTTTTCAACCTATTTAATTCTTTTTTGTAGTAATCTCCTATTTCTAAAGCTTTTGATTGTAATTCTTCATCATCTATAATTTCTAGGACACTATTAGCTATTTCACAAGAAACAGGGTTTCCGCCAAATGAGCTAAAAAATTCAACACCTTCAGAGAAAGAATTACTAATTTCTTCTGAGGTTATTACTGCCCCCATTGGATGACCGTTAGCCATAGGTTTTCCTAAAATTACAATATCTGGAATTACACCTTGATCCTCAAAAGCCCAAAAATTATTTCCAGTCCTTCCAAAACCTGTTTGAACTTCGTCAGCAATACAAATACCACCCTGATTTCTAATTTTAGAATAAACATTTTTTAAAAATTTTTTTGGAAGAGGAACTTGACCTGCGCAACCTAAAATAGTTTCACTAATAAAAAGAGCTATTTGATTTTTATTTGAATTTAGTTGATCATCAAACCCCTCAATTTGCTCATCAATACTCTTTATTTCATTTTTATAATTTGGAAGAGGTATTTTTAAAATATGATTCTGTTGACCAATACCATTTGCATTATTAAATTTGTAATCACTTATTTCAATTCCTATTTGTGTATGCCCATGATATCCTTGCTCAACAACCATTAGCTTATTTTTTTTTGTATACCATTTGGCAATTCTTATTGCTAAATCAGAAGCTTCACTTCCTGAATTAACAAAGAAAACTTTATTAAGACTTTTGGGAAAGGTAGCGAGTAATTTTTCTGAATAATTATACAGAGAGTCATATAAATACCTTGTATTAGTATTTAATTTTGACATTTGATTCCGACCTATTTTAATCGTCTTTGGGTGACAATGTCCTACATGTGGAATATTATTGTAAGCATCTAAAAAAGTGTTTCCATTGGCATCATACATATATTGAAAAGCTGCTTTTTTAAAAAAAATAGGAGTACTATAACTTAGCGAAATATTAGAACTAAAAATCTCTTTTCTTCTTGAAATCAAGGAAGATATTTTAGTTGTTTTTAATTTTTTAAAACCACAAGCCTCTCTAAATGCATCCTCTGCTTTATATGGGCTTATTTTAATCCATTCCCTGAGCATTCTTAATATTTTTGATTCACTAAGTGTTATATATTTATTTTCAGGATTTCTATTTTTAGCATTTGCCGAATTACAAGCACTTACACATAGCCTTAGAGCAATCTTATAATAAAGAACCTTGATTTCAATTTCCTCTAGAGGAATTATTGAATTATATGAGGCTATTAGTTTTTTTGCCCAGCTTAAATAGTCAGACTCTCTGTATGAAATATAAACAATAGCTATTGCCAATTCATTAATTAAATCTGAATATGAAATATCACCAAAATCAATTATTCCATTAACTAAATTATTTTCAACTAGTAAATTCCATTCATTCGCATCATTGTGAATAATTGATTTTCTGAGTTTTTGACTGTAGGGAATAACTTCAAATTCATATTGCTGAAAAAAGTAGTGAACTAAATTTCTATCAGAACAATGATCTATTTTATCTATATATTGTTCAGAGATTAGATATGAATTTAAATTCCATTCGGATTCTTTGCTTTTAATTACAGAATTATTCCAGGATTGTAATTTTAAATTTAATCTTGCTAGTAATAATCCAAGTGAATTTGTTATTTGTTCTGAGGAATTTATTTCTCCAATAAAAACTCCTTCTAAGTGAGATAAGAGTCGAATTACTATTTCATTGTCGTTAAAGCTTATTTTCTTTACGTATTCTCCATCTAGAAACTCAATAGGCTTTGGAGAACGAAAACTTTTATTAGAATCTAAATGCCTTAATGCTTCAGTTTCAGCTTTCAAAAATGGTAATAGATTTATATCGCTGTATGTTTTGAATATATATTTATTATCTAATGTTTTTATCAGATAGTTTGTATTCTCATATCCATTTAATTTTAAAATTTCAATAGGTGTTATACCAAAATAAGATTTTAATAAATCATTCATATTTTAAATATACTAAATACAAAAAACCCTGCCAATTGGCAGGGTTTTAGTTTTAAAAATAAGCATGAATTATTCAGCAGCTTCTTCTGTAACTGGGTCTGACTGAGTAGCCATTACCATTCCAGTTGCATCAAAGAAATCTCCTGATCTAACTACTTTTCCACCTTCAACTTCCATCCAATGGTATGAGCTAAGAGAAAATTCTTTACCGTTTGCTTTATTATTTCCTTTCCAAGTTCCATATACACGAACACCCCCATTAGGAAGAAGAGTTTCATTATCAACACCTGGCAACCAAATTGCATCAGTAAAAGTGACATTTTCATATCCATTCATATAAAAGTTTGCTTGGGCCATTATACCATCATACCCTACTTCACCAACACCATACTGAGGTGATTGGTGGACTATATCTTCAGAAGTTAATAATTTTATTGCTTCAAAATCAGCAGATTCGTATGTTTTAAGCCATTTTTCTGCAATATCTTTATTAGCATTATAAATACTCATATCAGGATTATTTTGACATGAAACTGCAAATAATGCAATAACTATTAGGATTAATTTTTTCATTTTTATAAGTTTAAATTAAAATATTTTGAACCAATGTATCTAATAAAACAGAAAGAACATAATATTTATAGTAAATAAAATGTTAGTTTTAACGAAAGAAATATTATGATGAAAAAATATTTTTCACCAGGAGGAGCCCTTGTTTTTATGATTTATGCATTTATAATAGCATGTCTTTTAATCAAAGAGTTCAACGGCTTTTAATTCAAAAAAAACTCTACTATTAAAATTTAGTAGAGTTTTTGTAAGGATTAGTTTTTTATTTCAATAATTGACCATTATAATAAACAACAGATCTAGTTATTTTCCCTTCATCATTTAAAGTGTCAGATCTGTGCAGATAAACTTTTATATTTTCTTCAGATCTTTTGTCTTTGAATGTCATTGTCCACCAAGAAAGTACTTCCATTCCATCTCCATTGTATTCTAATAGGTCAGGGTATCCCGACTCATCAACTGAAATAAGATCAAAATTTGCAAATACTCCTTTTTCAAATTCTCTTCTTTGCTCTAGTGTATGGTATTCTCCTATTGGCATGTTTATATCGTATATTTTTGCCTTTGGGTGATGCTCAGCATAAGCTAAATCAATTTCGCCTAAACCAAAATTATTCATTAATCTTCTAACTGAACCTATAAAAGGGTGATCTCTCCATATTTTTCCATTAGATCTTTTCTTAAAAGAGTTCCAGTATTTTTCAATATGAGCAGTATTAAAAGATTCTAAAATCCATGTAATCTTGGTTCCTTCTTTATTTAAAAGAAAACTTCTATCAAAAGGTGTTTCAATCATAAACCCATTTTCTTTATCAACTCCTTTTAGAATTTCGTAGGTATAAACCCATAATTGATCTCCTTTAAACTTAAAAGCATCCGGATATGCTTGACCTTTTGGTTCAATTGAAAATCCTTTTAATTGATTACTCCAATAATTCGACCATCCAATAATAGTTTTTAAGCCATTAGCCTCTTGACTTTTATCAGTACTCATAGAGTTCCATAATTTGACGTCTTCAGTTACAAGACTTTTAAGCTTTTCATTATCACCACTAACAAATGCTAAATTAAACTCTTTGACTAGTTCCAAGGCTGGGTGTTTGTCATATATAACCCCATTTTTATTCTTCTGAGCCTCTACTTTGGTGATAAATAGCAAAGCAATAGTCATGCATAATAATTTTTTCATAATAATTTTTTAAAATTTATATTTCAAATATATCTAATTGTCAATAACAATTAACTATAGATTTATTTTAAAGTATAAAAACTAGATGTTTATTTATTAGAAGCGTATTTTTATAAAATGAAGTATGTAAAAAGAGCTACTATATATTTAATGGCATTTTTCTATGCAAATGTTGGGATTGATCATTTTATTAATCCAGATTATTTTATGTCTATTATGCCACCGTATTTTCCTTTTCAACTTGAAGCAATTTATATAAGTGGTTTTTTCGAGGTAACTCTTGGAGTAGGATTGTTAACTAAGTATAGGAAGTATTCTGCATGGGGACTGATAATTCTTTTATTGGCCGTATTTCCAGCAAATATTTATTTAATAGATAGCCAAGAAGCTCAAATTGCCCTAGGAATAACAAGGCAAATAGCTATTATAAGAGCGCCATTCCAATTATTATTCCTTGGATTAGCGTACTGGCATTCTAAAGCATAGAGCTAGAATAAGTGCTGTAGCTTGTTCTTAGCGGAGTTGAAATTTCAAAAATTTTTACATTAGAATTAATATTGAATTCTAACCTATCGGTGTTATAGACTTTAAAAAAAGTTCCAGGCTGGTGTTCATTATTTCCAATTTTAATACTTCCCTCTAGAATTAAAAAAGAATGAACTTTGGTATTTGAAATATCTAAATTAAATGACTTAGCTTCTTTTTTTATAAAGTATTCTTTAATGATTACTTCTTCAGTATCCATTTTCATATTAGAATCAGAACTTTTGATCAATTTTATAACTACATATTCAGATTCAATTTTTTCAATCTCGCTATTTTTATAATCATCATATGTAGCTTCTTTTTTGAGTGTTTTGGACAAATCAGGATCAAACCATATTTGAAAAATTTCAGAATTTTCCATTAATTCTTCAGCGTGAGAGATGCCGCTTCCAGATCGAATTATTTGAACATCACCTTTACTTAACGATATCCATTTTTTTTGTTTTGTATCATAATGATTTATTTGACCTTTTAGAACAAAACTGCATATTTCAAATCCCTGATGAGGATGAAGACCTATTGTACTTTTTTTTGAATTAGTCCAGGCATGTGCCCAATAGAAAATATTAGAATACGGCTTTAATTTTCCTCCATCACTTGGAAAACCAATTGGTTTATTTTCAAGGATTTCTCCATTATTGAAATTACCTTTTGCCTGCAGGTTTATTGGATAGATTTCTATTGACATTTCACAATTTTTTTTCAAATGATTCAATACATGAATCAAACTCATTTTTCAAATCAAGATTTAGTATACCTAGTTTAGGATCAAAATTTTTAAGATAATCTGGAAGAGAGAAACTAGGCATATCTATCTTGCCTCCTTTTGAAATTCTATCATATGCCATTTTTAATACAGTAATTGCTCCTCTTGATCCATCAGAAGTAGCCATTAAAAACATAGGTTTATTATACCAAACTTCCCTTTCAACTCTTGAAATCCAGTCAAATATATTTTTGAAAGCAGCAGTATATGCTCCGTTGTGTTCAGCAAAAGAAATTATAATTCCATCAGCACAACTCAGTTCTTTTTTGAATTGGTATGCTTGTTCAGGAATACCATTCTCGTTTTCAAAATCTATACTGTAAATAGGCATTTCATAATCATTAAGATCTAATAAATTAACTGTAGAATCTTTAATTTGATTAGCTGCATAGTCTGCTAATTTTTTGTTGATGGATTTTTTAGATGAACTAGCACCAAATGCAATAATTTTTTTCATTACAATTTATTTTAGCAAAAATACACATCATTATTTAGTTATTCACTTAATTTATGTAAAGTAAATGTTGATTTTTTGGTTACTAATTAGTAACTAATTATTTATAGCTGAAAAGAAAGTATTAGCAACAAAGTTGAAGCTAAATGACTTATAGTATAAAGGTCTAATTTTATTTTTTTTGTTAATAATTTAATTAAAATATAAAGGGCTAAAACAAATTGAATTAAAAAACAACTAAAAAGTAGTAACTCTCTGAAAACCCCAATTATTATTGGTTCCCATTTTAAAATAAAATCAAACTATCATTAATTATTACAAGTTTTAATTTCTTCAATTAAATTAATTTGACTTTTGATTTATTTCAATCCAATTTCCTTCAGGATCTTCTATATAAACTTGTAAAACACCATCAAACCTTTCTTGTACTTTATTTATATTTCCAAACCAGTCAGAGAATTCAATTTTTTCATTTTGTAAGTGAGCTACTATAGCGTTTATATCATCAGTTTGAATTGCTAAATGATTATTTCGAGTTTTTTTAGGCAATGTTTCTCTACTGCTAACAAGATGAACCTCAAAGCCATCATTTAACTTAAACCATCTATGAGAAAGACCAGTTGATTTAATATCAATTTCTTTTATTTTTAAAATTTCTGAATAAAAATCTCCAGTCACTTTAAGATTATTTACCATCACGGCTAGATGGTTACCTTCAAATCTGAGATTTTCATTATTGGTTGACATTTCTGTACAGCCAAGTGTAAATAATAATATAATAAATTTAGAACTAACTTTCATTTTTTTAAGGCCATGCATTCTATTTCTAATTTTGCATTTAAAGCTAAACCACTTCCTGCAAAAGCACTTCTAGCTGGAAGCTTATCTTTTTCAAAATGTTTAACATATTCAGCACTCATTTCTCCCCATTCAGATATATCAGAAAGCATACATGTGCATTTAAAAACATCATCCATTGATGACCCCATTCGATTTAGAGTGTTTTTAATATTCCTAAGTATTTGACGAGTCTCTGCCGTAATTCCTCCCTCAATTAACTTTCCATTGGGTAAAGTCCCAATTTCTCCAGAAAGATAAATTACACCATTAACAATACTTGCTTCAGAAAACGGGCTGTTGCTTTTCAAATGCTCAGTACTGTTAATCCTTTGAATACCTTGACTAAAAGAAAAATTAGCTATTAAAAATAGAAAGGAAAAAAGTAACTTTTTCATAATAAATATATTTTATGTATTTAAAGATATAAATAGCATTTAATTATTATTCATTTTTTACTTTTAAAAAATGAATAAGTATATAATTAAATATACACTAGAATTCGTAGTTATTGTTCTAGGTATAACTATTTCCTACTGGCTGAACGGAATTAGTATCAAGCAAGAAGAAGATAAAAAGGAAATAATAATTTTAGAATCTATTCTTAATGAAATTAATCAAACTGAAAGTTATACTAAATCTAGACTTAACACATTTAAATCAGATAGCATTTGGTATGATTATTTATCAAAGAATTGGAATAATATAAATACAGATTCTGTAGCTAGAATATTTTCAAAAAATGGGTATAAAGCATCCTTTCATAATCTATTCCTTGATTTCAGAGAATTTCATCCACCTCTTGCTTCATTAAACATTTTAACATCAGACGGATCCTTTAATATTATTAAAAATGAAAAAATTAAACTTCAAATAAATAAATTAATATTTCGTCAATATGAACAAGTTATTAAAAATGTTGATATGGAAGTTGATTTACAACTAGGCTTTAAAGAAATGATCATGATAGACGATGATATCCAACTTATCGAAATAATACAGACTAGTCAGAGAGAAATGGATTTTCGTTTTAATGGTAGTGATGATTATTTTGAAAAAGCCAAAAGAGAATTAGAGATAATTTCAAAAAAAACATATGCTAGAAACTATATTAATTTAAAGCTTAGACATAGATTTTTTGTCACAAAATTTATAAAACAATTTGAAAGAACTCTTAAAGACTTAAAAAAAGAAATTGAAGATGAGCTTAATAATAAATCATATTAATCTGATTTATTGAGGTTTTTGATATTAAAAAAATGAAA
>Ga0308013_10000454_pt1 | contig 21627 bp, 22 predicted proteins | sample Neamet181_FD_203131 | JGI IMG/M metagenome (GOLD analysis project Ga0308013, IMG submission 203131) | Marine microbial communities from water near the shore, Antarctic Ocean - #181 | ecosystem: Environmental > Aquatic > Marine > Unclassified | place: Southern Ocean | collected 2014-07-25
ATAAATAGAAGGTTCGAATCCTGCAGGGCTCACTGAAAGCTTCACAGAAATGTGAGGCTTTTTTGTTTTTCATAGCTTTCATAGAGTTTATAGTACTTCACGTCATTTTCAATATTTCTGCATTTTCATTTTTAGCCAATATAATAGGCACATAAAAAGGTATCTAAAGAGGCTGTCAATTGCTTTATTTTTTTTAATCTGTCCAAATGAAAGAAGAGAATAAGTACAAAGGACTAATAAAAGAAAATATTTTTTCAAAGTTCTTTTTTTTTTAATTGGTGAGAACGTGTTTGAATATGATTTGTTCTGTGTTTTAAGCATTAAAGTTAGCAAATACAAACTAGGTGAAAAATCTGCGAAGATTTTCTTAAGTAAGCTGAAGCTAGCCTATAATTATATGCGGTGATATACAGTGTTTGTTTCAGTTAGACTGTCTCTTAAAACAATCCCAAAGGGTATTAAAGTAGTCTTAATTTAGAGTTTGAGGTTTACCAGAAAAGATATTATAATGAGGTTCTCCTGTTATAAATATACTTAATTCTAATTATGAAACTTATCAGCTTTTTATTGGCTTAATCTGTCTTCTGGAACTTCCCCCTTCCCATATTCCAGCTGGTATCCCATCTGGCTTATCATCTTTGGAGTTTGCTTTTTGCTTTAACTGACCGTTCTTATAATAAAAATCAGATAAACCATCTTCTTTTCCGTCTTTGTAGTTTACTTTAGACTTTAACTGACCGTCATCATAATACTATTTCCATAGTCCATCTTGCTTGTTATCTTTGAAGTTCCCTTTCGATTTTAGCTGTCCGTTCTTGTAATAAGATTCTGAAACACCATGATAAATCCAATTACCTAAAGTATTAGATTTCGTGTGTGTTTCGTTCTTTAACTGTCCATTCCAATAGTTAGTTTGAATTAAGCCAAATTTTGGATTTTCAGAAATTTTAAAATTTGTAACGGAACAACTTAAAAATAAGATTAAACAAACTAAAATTGTGATACTTCTTACTAATGTTTTCATAATAGTTTTTTTTAAATTCTATTAGTTGTTTCAATCTATTATTTCATTTAATTCCACCTTTAATTCATTTATTATTTTATTTACTTCTATTTGGAATTCATTGCTAAATTCAGAATTATGTTTTTCCCACATTTTCCTTGCAGAAAGATCTCGAAATAATGATTGTTTTATTCCTTTTCTATACATTAACCAAACATCCTCTTCAAATAATCCATTGCTATAATGATAAAATGAATTATCATAATCTCTGAAATTAACAGTTTGAAATAACTCAACTTGATACTCCTCATATTTAGTGAGTTTAAGGTTATTATCTATTTTAAATAAAGATTTTGCAATGACATCTTCTTCTAACATTATTTTCCATAACTCCATATCACTTACATTTAAAGCTTGTCTAATAGTGGATTTAGCAAGTTGATTACTCTGACTAACTTCTAGAGCAAGGAATACAACTGACAGCAATATTGCTAATGTGCTTACTTTTTCTACAAATTGTTTATAATTAATTGCCATAAATAAAATAATAATTTAGCCCAGTAAAGTAAAAAAAAAGATTTAGATCAAATAGGATAGTTAATTCAAAATAGGCAACTCTATAAAAAAAACAAAAATAGTTGTTTATTGCAATTAAAAATAAGTATATTAGAGTTAATTTAATAATTAACCTTAAATACAAGTAACATGAAGAAATTAGTATTGGTATTAGCATTGATTCCTTTATTAGGATGGAGTCAAGTAAAATCAGGAGTAACATATTCAGAGCATCCTGCATATGATGTTATTAAAGAAACTTACCGGATATGGGAATCAGGAACTGAGGCTGAGCTAAGAGCTTTGTACGCTGAGGAAGCGAAAATCTGGGGTCCAGGCGAAGATGAAGCAGGCACTGTAGATGAAGAAGTAACCAACATGCTTTGGTGGCAAGAGAACTTTAGCGATATTAAAATTACTGTGATGAAAGGTGCTACACCAGATATTATTAAGTACAAAGATGATAAGAAAGGGGCTTGGGCTATGGATTGGATGGTGTTCTCAGCTGTGAATAAAACCAGCGGTTTAGCTATTAAGGAAAATATGCATTCCAATTATTATGTGACTAATCAAGGGAAAATAACTACGACGATAAACTACTATGATCGTGAGTCTGCGGGTGCGCAAATTCAAGCATCTTTAGGAATGCATAGAAATGGTCGCGTGTATGATGAACATCCAATTATTAATAAATTGAATGAGATGGTTGCACATTTTGAGGCTGGAGAAATATCGGAATTGGCTACTTACTTTGCAGAAGATGTAGAGTTTTACCGCCTGGGTGTGAACGGTCATTTGAATCTAGAAGAGCGCACAGCTACATGGCATCAGGAAGTGGCAACAAACAGTGTACGTAATTTAGAGCAGTCAGGATATCCAGATGCTATTTATTATTCAAGAGGCGAAGGGCAGTGGGTTGTTCAATCTTGGTGGTGGGTAAACAACACTAATACAGAGACAGGAGAGGAAACTCGCGAATATTTACACATGAGTCATGACTTTAATGATGACGGTAAGGTTACGAGAGAAGTTATTTACATGGCCAATTAAATACGATATAGTTTCTTTTAAAATCTACATAAAAAACAATAAACCCACTACTAAAGTGGGTTTATTGTTTTTTTAAATTCTTTTAAACCTTTTAATAACAGGTCATATACCATTTAAAATAAGAAATAAATTAAACCTTTTGAAAGAATAAAAGTCGAACTTATGTTTTCTAAATGGAATACAAAAATCTTAAAAGAGTAATAAAAACTATTATGAACTATAGACATTCTATAAAAGCCGCTAGAATTTGCTTGTTTACCACCTTATTTATAATTATTAGCTGCAATAAATCAGATGATTCAAACGAAATTGTAGACCTAATACAATCACCAAATATTCTTTTTATTATTGCAGATGATTTAGGTAAAGATGCTATAAATGGTTTTACAGAAGGCAATATAAAACCTAATACACCAAACATAGATGCCATTAGAAATAATGGAATTTCTTTTACTAATTTTTGGACAAATCCAACTTGTACACCAACTAGAGCCTCTATAATTACTGGAAAGTACGGTTATAGAACTGGTGTAAAAGCTGTTGGCGATGAATTATCTATTTTGGAAACTACACTACAAAAATATATTAGCACTCAAACTAACAATAAATATGCATCTGCAATTATTGGAAAATGGCATCTTTCAGGAAGCAATTTAGCTATAAACCCAGAAACATTTGGAATTGATTATTACGCTGGCCTTATTCGTGGGGCAGTAAATGATTATTACCAATGGCAATTAAACGAGGATAGTGCTACAACTCAGGTTACAGAATATATAACAGAAACTTTTACAGACTTATCGATAGATTGGATTAATCAACAATCTAAACCTTGGTTTATGTGGTTGGCATATAATGCACCACATACACCATTTCATGCACCACCAAGTAATATGCACAGTCAAGGGAACTTACCTGCATATAACAATGGGTTAGACCCAATTCCTTACTATATGGCAGCGATTGAAGCAATGGATTTTCAAATTGGAAGGTTATTAGATGCTATTCCTGAAGTTGAAAGAAATAACACAATTATAATTTTTATTGGCGACAATGGTACACCAAATCAAGTTGCTCAAAACCCCTATTCAAATGCAACCGTGAAAAATACTTTATATCAGGGTGGAGTTAACGTTCCAATGTTTATTTCTGGAAACACTGTCTCTCGATCAGGTACAGATAATAACTTAATAAATAGTACAGATTTATTTGCTACAATTGCAGAAATTGCTGGGATTTCAGTAAACGAAATTCACGACAGTAAAAGCTTTAAACCACTATTAACAAGTAATAATAATAATAATAATAATACAATTAGAGATTATCAATATTCTGAAATGGATAATGGAACAACTGATAGATGGACTATTAGTAATGGTGAATATAAACTTATAGTTAGTGCAGTTGGAATGGACGAAATGTATCATTTAGTAGTTGACCCTTATGAAAATAACAATTTACTAAATGGAACTTTATCAACAATACAACAGAACGCAAAATCGGAATTAGAATCTGAATTAATAAACATCCGAAATTAAAAGAATAGCCACAACATCGTATCTAATCTATTGCTTATTTTTTAGATTATAAGCATATTACTTTCTGTTAATTTAATTACTTTTGAGCCATAAATGAGCTAGGATATATTTATAATCTTTGAAATGTTATGAAAAAATTACTTTACTTTTTTTTTGCTATTACTTTATTAGGTTGTACTACTGATGATGAAGAAATACCATTAGGCTGTATAGACAAAAATCTGATTGATCTAGTTGCCTTGTGTACCGAAGAGTATGCTCCAGTTTGTGGCTGCGACGGAGTAACTTATAGCAATGCATGTAAGGCGGTTAACGCTGCTGGAATAACTTCTTATTCAAATGGAGTTTGTAATTAATGCTCTTTGTATTAATGATAGGCATATTTTCGGCTGTTAGTTCAGCAACCTCTGGTTTCTGTAGTTCGCGCAGAGAGCCTCCTCTTTTAAAAAATGCTATAATTACTGTGTGGCTAAATGGGTATAATGTTTTTACTTTTTCAAGTAGGCCTAAGCTTTGTTCTTATTTGTTTTTTAATTAAATTTAAGAATGGACGTAATTAATCTAAAATTGAATCTTTTAATACTTTTTTTTTATTAAATTAAAGCACCATAATGAATAATCTAAAATTAACTTAAAGATGAAAAGAATATTTTTAATTATTTCTTTTTTCTATGCTTTTATATTTCATTTTAAAGCACAAAATAAACAGCAAAAATGGGTTGCGGGAATTAGTCTAGCAGGTGCAAAATACACATATAATAGTCGTCCTTTAGTATATGTATCTCCAAGGCTTAATATTTCTAGATATATTTTTAAAGGTTTAATTTTAGATGCAGCTTTTGCCACTAGAATAGGAGGGGAAGAGAGCTACACCTCTTTTGATGGTGCTTTGAGATATGATTTTGGAAGATCTAATTATAATGTTGTTCCTTATATCTTAGTTGGTGTAAGTTATTTAAAAGGGAAAGTTATTACAGGTAATTCTAATTTTGGAATAGGAAATACTTTTTGGTTTTCACAAAAATTAGGAATGAATTTACAAGTTATGTACAAATACTTAAAAGATGATATTGATACCCAAAAATCTCATATATATCCATCAGTAGGCATCGTGTATAGTTTTAGTCATAGAAATTTAAACCCAAGACTTTGGGGTAATTAATTTGATTTTTATAATTTTAAATATAGGTAATATGAAAGAATATATAACTATCGATTAAGTAATTAGATAGCATACCTTAAAACAAGAGAAGAAATTTTAAATAAATAAATTTTTAAATATTTATTTAAAACATTAAATGTTGCTTTGATTTGTCTCTCCAACCTGCTTGATTCTTATACTTAACAACGTAAATTTTTAAATCTGCCTGATTTTCATACGTTACAAAATAGATTTTCTTTTTAGCTTGATTTTTGTATTTGGTAAAAAACCATGTGCCATTATTCTTTCCTGCTTGGTTTTCGTATTTAACTTTATAGATGTTTAAGTCTGCTTGGTTCTCATATTTCACTACAAATATCTTTACATCTGCTTGATTTTCATATTGTACGGCAAATACCTTTTGAGCATTTGAAATAAATGAAATACATAGCAGTAGGATAAAAGTTATTTTTTTCATATCCAAATATACAAAACCTAGAGGTAAACCAATTTTCTGCGTTATTGAAGTTGAAGCTTGAAGTTATTTTGAAATTTATTTGTGAAGAACCACAATTTTTTTAGTTAATTGTAGTCTACACTTACTTCATATTGTCCAGAATACTGTCCGAGGATTTGGTTTTCTTGAACAGTTAAGGTAGCTCCCAGCGAGAAACTGTCCGTTCCTTCTGATGAAATAGTACTTGTTACAGAGTCGGATGCTGCATCATTAAAACGTGCTTTCATTGCAGTGATTTCCATGGTATTTATACCGGTCTCAGTTGAAGTGTGGGTAAGCGTTATTGCTGCTGGTAATGTTACCGTATAAGTAGCAAGTGAAGCTCCGCTTACTTCGAAAGTTGCATTGGTAGCATTTTGATTTTCTGGCCCTCCACCAGCGAGACCACCAGTATAATTTCGTGTATTTGAATTTGAACTCAAAACAACAGTTCCCCCCTCTGTGCTTTTTAGTGCAATTGTTCCAAAGTTCAATTTATTTGTTTGAGAAAGTGTCATTGCTTCTATAATTTCTGCGCTAGTTTGTACACTAATAATTTGAGATGATTGCGCACTTACGCTAACAATGTGCCCTATTATGGCTAAAATAGTTAATAAAAGAGAAGCTTTTATATTCATATATCGATATAAATATAGACATATAAAATAATTAATTAATGTTACATAATTCTTAAAAAATATTACATAATTATTAAATCATTACATGAAAACTTCAAACTAATTTTACCTTTTACTACACTATCTATTGCTTTGCACTACTGTTAATTTACGCTTCTTTCTAATACCTTTCAGTTAAAAGAGCTAAAGTGTTTTAGAAATTAAGTAGTTTTATTGTAGTTGCTAATGCAGGGGATAGTCTATTAATATATTGTGTTCTTTAATTTTATGATATAAATTAATTGTTTTTAACAATTAATTTATATATCTTTAGAAACTAATCATAAACCAATTTTAAATGAAAAATCTATTTGTACTAGTTATAGTAACGGCATTATTTAGTTGCCAACAACCAATAACAGAAACAGCCCCAACCATAATTGGGTATGATATTTCAGAAGAGGTGAGGACGCCGCTTACTGTAGGAGATATTTCTACTGTAGCTGTTTGGGAAGCGTATATTAAAGCGCACAATGAAAAAGATATTGCAACTATAGAAGGCTTAAATGCAACAAAAGATTTTAAAGTAAAAGGTCCAAAAGGAGAGGTTTTTAATGGTTCTGAAGAACATACCACCTTTTTAAAAACTTGGTTTGAAAGCGACGCAAATCCGCAATGGAATACAAAGTTTCTAATAGCAAATGCATTTACATCCAAAGAGGGCGAAGTAAAACAATACGTTACCTCTTCGCATGATGTTACTTTAAATATAGACGGGAAAAAGATAAAAGTAAATCAAATACATGATGCCCTAATTGTAAACGGAAAAGTACAAGAGTTTACAGTACATGAAAGAGTTGCAACAGAATAATTTAAAACTTAAATTATAATTAACTTAAAATCAATTAAAATGAAAAAACTATTAGCTATTGCTTTGTTTAGTGTTTTTGTATCCTGTACCCCAGGAATGCATCCAGAATACGAGCAAAATACGGAAACAGTAAAAGCATTTTTAAAATTGCAAGGTGAAGAAACAGATGTGAATGCACAGATGGCACTAGTGCATGAGGAGTTAGAATGGCAGCCCGCTTTTCACGGTGCTGTTCCAATAGGAAAAGAAGACTTTAAGGCGTACCTTATTAGTTGGCAAGATGTTATGGAGGAAACGGTATATACGCCAAGAAATTACTTACCAGGAGTTTTGGCAGATACAGGACTACAAGATGGTAGTGTAAGGTCTTACGGAAAATGGACAGGAGTGCATTCTGCTACTGGAAAAAAGTGGGAGTTAACAGCTTATCACACTTGGGATTTTAAAGATGGTAAAATTATTGCTGGTGGAGATTATTTTGATGCAGGAGGTTTAATTGCATCGCTTCAGGTAGAAGAGGTTGCAGAAGAAATTACAGAAGAATAACTTTAATTTCTTTTTTTTTTTTAAAGCCTAACAAATTGTGGGCTTTTTTTTATGAAATAAAAAATAATTATTTAATTACAGTTAAATCCTAATGATGTTAGATTAAAATCAAATCCTTTTTGAAAGACCATTTTACTTCTAATAAATTAAAATAGGTATTGCACTGGTGGCTTGTTTGAAGGGCAGCAACTGAAGTTAAAAAAGGGAATACTGTAATTTTTGGGGATATGTCTGACTCTGCGGGAAATCTATAATTTTAGTATATATTTATGATGGCTTTAATGGGGCTCCTGTGTTTTTTAAACAATTGTATTTGGAGCTCTTCAGCAGAATTAACTAATAAATTGCTATAAAAAAACCCTCATACGAGGGTTTTTTTATAGCAATTTATTAGTTTTTTCTAGTTCAATTTTCTTTGATATTTTATTAATTAGTTCTTTCTGGAATGCCAACTCTTCCTTTTCTAGGAGCGTAAGATGTGTGTAATACCTTCCAGCCATCATCTGTGTAATTCCATACAGATGAACCTCTAGTAGCATATGATACAGTTTTAGCATTGTCTATAAAGGTATACTTACCATCTGCTACAAATGTAATTACAGCAGTGTTCATATCTGGAGAAAAATAAGTTTCCATATTAGAAAGTTTAAAGAACTCCCAAGTTATTTCTGTGTCTATAACTACATCTTTTTCAGTATAAATATAAAATGGATTTAAGTTAGAGTCTCCTGAAGGGACTTTAATTTCTGGATGCTCAAATTTTTTGTAAGCTTCATAGTCGCCAGACATGATTGCTTCTTGCATTGATTCCTGGTGCGCTATTACTTTATCACTAATACTTTTTTTATTTTTTTTAGCATAATATAGTTGGGCAGTTTTCATGTAGGGAGAAGCAAAAGTTGCATAATCCACAGCTTTTAGTGCAGCGTTTAAAGCATTTTCATAATCGCCATTGGCTGCATAATGCTCTGCCATAGAATCATGTGAGTTCGGGCCATCATGCATATCTTGAGACATTTTCACGTACTTCATAGCGTTAGTTGTGTCTTCTTTTCCGAAATCTCCTCTCATGTAACCATAAGAGATCATATTATATGCAGAGGAAGCATAAGAAGGAAATTTTTCAGCAAAAACTTTAAATGAATTAAAGTCTTGAGGACCTGTTCCGAGATAATTCATTAGTGCGCCCTTCGGAAATTTACTTGCAAGACTTTTGCTGACGGCTTGTCTGTCTTCTGAGGAGGCTGCTAAATATTGATACCATCCTTTTTCTTCTGGGCTTAATTTTGTTGTATTAATAGCTTTAAGCTTTTCTGATCTACTTCCCCAGTTTTTATTGTTGCTGCTTACGGCCGCTAAAATAAGTTTAGCACAACCACAATCTTCATCTATTAGTAGCGCTGAATTGGCAGCACCAAAAGCAGCCATGTATTCTAAATTCATTGCATATTCTATTGCGCTATTGGTAATAAGTGAAGCCTTCTTGCTACAAGAAGTGTCATTCATCCATTGTGCATTTAAAATCATTGTGAAGCACAGAGCTACAAAAGTTAAGTTATTTTTCATAATTTATTTGTTAAATTTATAATTTGTCTTAAAGTTACAAAATTAGTACCTAAAAGCAACTTATTTTATAGGTTTATTATTTTTATCATCTAAATTCACTTTTTTTAAGTTTTAATGACATATATTAGATAATTATTAATTTTAACATTATTTTATTTTTTTTAAGAAAATAACACTTTTTATTTTGATACTTTTATAGTAAATTATGTAATAGAATATTTATAGTTTATTAATAGATTTATTTTTTATTAAAATATTTCAATTTCTTAATTAATTTAACTTTTTTTAAACCCTATTTTGAGCTTAACAAATCCACATACTTGTGCTATTGCATATTCTGTCTCCATGGTAGGAGATAAATGGTCTTTATTAATATTAAGAGACATTATCATCCATAAAAAATCTAGATTTAAAGAGCTTAAAGACTCAAAAGAAAAAATAGCAACAAATATTCTTGCGAATAGATTAAAGTCTCTTTCAGAACTAGGTCTTATTGAAAAATTAGATCCTACAGGTACAAAAAAAAGTACGCGGTATCTAGCAACTAGTAGAGGTATTTCTGTACTTCCCATTATAATGGAATTGTACTTATTTTCTATAAATAGTATAGATGAAACTACTTTAGATTCTTCCCAAATAAATATAAAAAGAGAAATTACTACGAACAGCAAGCTTTTCGAAAAAAATAGAATAGCAGAATATCTCAATTTCGTTCAAGAATTAAGGGACACTATTCTTGGTGTAAAGGAGCAGTAATTAAAATGAATTCATTTCAATCATTGTTTTCTTAATCTTTAGATAAGTACTTTTTTTTAAGCCTTTAGGAATATTGTATGGCAATAAGATGGTTAAAAGCGTCAGCTTTGGTAATAGGTTTTTTTTTTACAAATTTTTTCACTGAATTGTAATTAGCTACTTATATTAAATCACCATAATTTTTTGTTGTAAATCTATATTAATTATAAAGAGTTAATTAACTATATTTTTTTGAGTGCAGAAAGCCTGTTCACCTCTTAAGTTAAAACTAGGATGCAGCAGTCTCTAATTTATCTTTTTACAATGCTAATGATAACTGTTTTAGAAGCTGGCGTATTACTAACCTTAGCTACACTTTTAAGCGGTATTAAAACATTAGCTTCAGGAAAATAAGTTGCAGTGCACTGTTTTGGAATATCGTATTTTACAATTAGAAAGCCTTTTGCTATTCTTTCTTCTCCATTAAAATGACTTTTAATATCTACTAAATCCAATGGTTCTAAGTTTTGACCCCTCATGTCATCTGCATTCATATATAGTACTCTCCTCTCATTTAAAACACCTCTATACCTATCATTTAACCCATAAATTGTGGTATTATATTGGTAATGAGAACGGATAGTCATCATAATAAATTGGTTTCTTTCTAATTGTATATCGGATGGTCTATTTAATGAAAAATTTGCTTTACCATTAGCAGTAGGAGAGAAGTTATTCTCTCTGGCGTTATTAGGCAGATAGAAGCCACCCTTAACACGTACTTTTTTGTTATAATTTTCAAAACCTGGAATAACTTTCTCAATCTTAGCACGAATCAAATCATAATTAGAAACTAAAGTAGTCCAATTAGTTTTAGATTTTTTTAAAGTAGCATTTGCCAAACCAGCCACAATTGCCGGTTCACTTAATAGTTTTTTAGAGTGTGGTTCTAAATGCCCGTGAGATTGATGTACAATTCCCATAGAATTCTCTACAGATATAAACTGCGCTCCATTGGCTTGTACATCTTTTTCAGATCTACCTAAACAAGGCAGAATAAGTGCTTTTTTACCATGAATTAAATGACTTCTATTTAGTTTTGTAGAAACATGAACTGTTAAGTTGCAATGCTTTATTGCGTTTGCTGTAAACTCGGTATCTGGTGTTGCCGAAACAAAATTACCACCCATACCAATAAAAACTTTTATTTTTTTCTGGTGCATTGCTTCAATAGATGTAACCACATCAAAACCATGTTTTCTTGGAGATTTAAAATCAAATTCGGCATCTAATTTATCTAAAAAAGAACTTGGCATTTTCTCCCAAATCCCCATAGTTCTGTCTCCTTGTACATTAGAATGTCCGCGTACTGGGCAGGTTCCAGCCCCTTTTTTTCCAATACTTCCTTTTAATAGAAGAATATTTACCAATTCTCTAATATTATCTACAGAATTCTTGTGTTGTGTTAAGCCCATTGCCCAACAAATAATAATTTTTTCATTATGAATGATGAGTGTTGTAGCTTCTTCTATTTTTTCTAAAGAAATTCCTGTTTGAGGAAGCAATTCTTCAATTGAATATACATCTAAGTCTATTAGCATTTCTTCAAGACCAGCAGTTTTTTCATCGATAAAATCATGATTAAAAACACTTCCAGGATTTTCTAATTCCTTTGCTTTCATCAATTTTAAAATAATTTTTAGCAATGCAACATCACCATTTATTTTTACTTGTAAGAAGAGATCTGTTAAATCTTGTCCAGAACCGATCCATTTTAACGGATTCTGTGGGTCTTTATAATTCATTAATCCAACTTCTGGTAGCGGATTTATAGTAATAATTTTACCGCCATTTTTTTTTGTTTCTCCAAGTGCAGATAACATTCTAGGATGGTTGGTTCCTGGGTTTTGCCCGATAACAATTACCAAGTCTGTATGCTTAAAGTCTTCTAAAGTAACAGAGCCTTTTCCGATTCCTAATGTTTCTGTAAGTGCAGCCCCGCTAGATTCATGACACATGTTAGAGCAATCCGGTAAGTTATTTGTACCAAATTGTCGCACAAATAATTGATATAAAAAAGCAGCTTCATTGCTAGTTCTTCCCGATGTATAAAAAACAGCTTCATCAGGAGAGCTTAGGTTATTTAGTTCTTTTCCTATTAAATTGAATGCAGCTTCCCAAGAAATTTCTTCATAATTGTCTTTTCCTTCAGGCAAATACATGGGTTGTGTAATTCTACCACTTTTACCTATTTCATAATCAGATAATTCAGATAATTGTGCTACCGAATGTGTTGCAAAAAAGAGTGGCGAAACTTTATTTTTAGTTGCTTCTTCCGCGACTGCTTTTGCTCCGTTTTCGCAATATTCAGCTAAAAAAGCACGTTTGGCGTCTGGATCTGGCCAAGCACAACCAGGGCAATCAAAACCTTCTTTTTGATTGATGTTTTTTAAAAGTTGTATTCCTTTTACAAGGCCAACTTCACTTGCAATAACTTGTATAGAAGATTTTATTGCTTTAAACCCAACGGCAGAAGTCGGAATTTCTTTTAACTGAATTCCTGTAAGTTTTTCTGGCGATTGTGCGTTTATTTTCTTAAACATTACTTTTTACTGTTTAATGTATGAGGGATTTGAGTAAATGGTCATTTTATTTTCTCTCGTAAAACCAATTAAGCAAATACCAAATTCTTTTGCAAAATCTACGGCTAAAGAAGAACATCCAGAAACAGCAATTATGATGGGTATTTTGGCAATAAATGCTTTAGATATAATTTCGTAAGAAACTCTACCACTAACCAATAAGTAGTTGGCGCTTTTTAATTTTTTCTCTATTAATAAATCTCCAATAGTTTTGTCTACAGCATTGTGTCTGCCAATATCTTCTTTAATAGTTAAAAGTTTGTTTTGTTTGTTGAAAACGGCTGCGGCATGACTACCACCAGATTTTTTAAATGTTTCTTGAAATGAATTCATTTCAAGAAACATTTTATGAATTATTGTTGATGTTAATTTTGTTTCTGTGTTTAACCTATCTCCGTTTATTTCAATATCTTTTAATTCTTTTTTACCACAAATTCCACAAGAAGAAACAGACAATAAAGTTCTTTTATTAAGGTACCCTTTCCCTAAGTTTAATTTAGAAATAGTTATATTAATTATCGAAGGAACCTCGTTTTCCATTTTCTCTATTGTAGCTTCAAAGTTGGTAACACCTTTATAAATATCTTCAGCAAATAATAAGCCTCTAATAAGCGCTATGTCGTTATCCGGAGTCCTCATAACAACGGTATACGGCGCACTATTTATATTTATTTGCAAAGGTGCTTCAACGACCAAATCATCTTCAATTTTGTTCTGAATTTGATTGGTGATTTTTAAGCCTTGGTAAGAGATTGTTTGCATGAAATAAGTAGCTTTACCACAAATTTACTAAAAATAAGCTTAGTGAATACTCTAGAAAAATTTAAATAAGATTAGGTGATTTTACGACAAATTAATACAATTAATTCATTTCTAAAATTTGTTGTAAAGAAGATAAATACAGTACCACCTTCTTTTATCTTGGTTTCTTTTCTTATTTGAGCTACCGTTTTAGGAAAGTTTCTAATGGTAATATTTGCCTTATTGCCTGGAAGTAATTTTTTTAATTTCTTTTTATCATACGAAAGAACCTGTTCAATTTTAAATGTTCTACCCGGAAAATCTAGAAGAATATCTGTAGTGTAAAGATGAGAATGTTGATGTAGTTTTTGTACGTTAAGTTGGTTTGTAACTTGATGAAATCCACCAGATTTTAAAATTGCTGAATTGGGTTCATACAAATAAGAAAGTGGCTCTGAATATTCTGAATATAGATCTTCTTTATATTTAAAATCAAAGGTTTTTGTTTGATTTTTACCAATGTTTATTGTTTTAATTTCAATAGCTTTAGCATGTTTTTTGTCTAATAAAAACAACAGTTCCTTTACCTCATTATTAATGGCAATTACGTGTACCTCTTTTACAAATTTTAATTCGTTTATAGCACTTGTTATGTCTAAAATAGGAGAAGCTTTTATAAGAATTTGATTTGTTTTTGAAAATAAAAAATCAATGTTTTCTGGAACATTAGGTACGCAATCTTGCAACAGAAAAACTTTTCCTTTTACAGCATCTCTTCTAGATGGATCTATATAAATCCAATCGAATTTTTCTTTTGTGCTCCTAAGAAAATCGAAAGCATCGCCAAAAAAAGTAGTAATATTATTTATTTTTAATTGTTTGAAATTATGCGCTACAATAGTTGATAACTCCGTGTTAATTTCACAATGGGTAACGGCTTCAAACTGCTTAGAAAAATAAAAACAATCAACTCCAAAGCCACCTGTAGTGTCAATAATTGATGCTCCGCTAACAAGATTCGATTTATAGTTTGCAGTATGTTCAGATGAAGTCTGTTCTATATTAATTTTTGAAGGATAATAAATCTGTTCTGTTCGAAACCAAGAGGCCAGTTTGTGCTCAGATTTTTGTTTTGACACAATCTGATTTGCTAGTTCTTGAATTGAAACATCGCTAAAAGGACTCCCTTTTAGAATCAGTTTTGTAATATCCGTTTTTAAATTTTTAGTAATAAATTGCTGAACTTTTGTATGTAATATTGCTGTATTCAAAATGTTTTTAAATATCTTTTGTAATAGATTTTACAATTTTATTGTCAGACAAAAATTCTTTTAAAATTACTTTTAACGCAGTGTATAATGGAACTGCGGTAATCATACCAACAATTCCAAAAAGTAAACCACCAATAATAATAGTTAAAAATATTTCTAAAGGATGCGACTTTGTGGTTTTTGAAAAAATTATTGGCTGACTTGCAAAATTATCAATCAATTGTGCAATAAAATATCCAATCATTACATAAATCGTGGTTGGTAAGATGTCATTTTGAAAATCTTGACCAATGTTACTTGTCATCGATAAAACAAACATAATAACCGCACCAATCATAGGGCCAACATAAGGTATTAGATTTAATAAGGCACATAAAAAAGCGATTACCATGGCGTTATCAATTCCAAAAATGAATAAAATAATGGTGTATAAAACAAATAAAATAGTAATCTGTAAAAGCAGACCAATAAAATATCTAGATAATAAATCATTAATAGTTTCTAGTGATTTTGAAAATCTACCTTCCTTGCCGTTCGGAATTATAGTCATTACACCGTTTTTTAATAATTGGCTATCTTTCATAAAAAAGAAGGATATAAATAACACAGAAAATAGACCAACACTTAAAGATCCAACGGTTGCTAAAACAGCATTTAAGAAATCTGGAATTTCTTTAAATTGGGCAAGAATATCAATGTTTTTTAATTTACCTAAAACATCAATTCCTCTGGAAGAAAAGTAGGCAGTTATTTGATTAAATATTTCTTGAATATTTTCCTGTAATTTATCTACTTCTAATAAAGATAAACTTTGGCCTTGTTCTGCAATTAATGGAATAAACATTAAGATTAAACCCGTGAAGAAACTCAACATTAAAAACATTGTAAAGATAACTGCGAGGGTGTTGGGGAATTTTAATTTATTTCTAAGTACTAAAATAATAGGCCTGGCAATTAGCGATAAGATTCCTGCAATAACTATGTAAACGATTACAGATTGAATGGCGTTTAGAAAATAACAAAGAAGAAAAACGCCTAATAGAATTCCTAATGCTCTTAAAATACCGTTTGCTATTGTTTTTGAATTCATTAGTTATATCCTTTTACAGTTCCCATACTTAATTTACTTCCACTAGAAAAAGTGTGGCTTGTTGGTAATAATGTGCCGCTTTCTGTGGTAATCCAATCTTCCCAAGTAGCCGGAACTCCAACCATGTTCATACTTGGTACATTCATTTTATAGCTTTTCGGGAAATTATACGCATCTAAAATCCAAAGATACGAATCTCCAGGGGTAGAACCACCGTTTCTATACTTTACCAGAAGTGCATCTTTACCATCTACTTTTTGAATACTTCTAACAATTCCTTTTTCAAATAGTTTATGCGGTGCTACTAGCCAAAAAGAATCATTATTAAAAATATTCCAAGCTTTTAATATCAGTGAAGGGTCTGCAATTTCTTGTTTTATATTGTTGAAGAAGATGGTACTATTTTCTTTATTTCGGGTATGTAAATTTACACGAATAGTATCCCAAGAGACCGCTACTATGTTTTTTTAGTATTTAAAATAACCTTATTTTGATCCCAAGATACTACTACAATATTTTCTTGCTTGTACCATTTATAGTGATGTTTACCTCTAAAACTCCATTCTAAAACTTCTGTATTTTTATATGCTTCATACGCTAATTCTTTTAACATTTTAGAGGCCAATTCATCTGCATGTTTTCCCTGTTCTCCTTTTGGAAGCGGCTCGTTGTAAGTAAAATAGCAAATAGCTAATACAGCAACTAAAAGTAGGAAAAGCAGTGTGGTATATTTAATAATTTTTTTCATAGCAAAACATTATATAAGAAGCTAAATTATTAATTTTTAGAAGAAAAAACTATTTGTTTGGCTCATTATAATTTAAAAATCAGAAAAAATCTTAGTAAATTTCTTTGGAAGTTCTTTTGAGTTTAAAATGATAGCTTTTGTAAAAGGATGTATAAATTCTAAAGAAGCCGCATGTAAAAACAATCCTTTGCCGTTTAAGATTTTATCTTCTAAAAAATATTCTTTGTCTCCTAAAACAGGATTTCCAATTGCAAACAAATGTTTTCTTATTTGATGTTTTCTGCCCGTTTTTGGATGTAGTTTTACCAAGTTTAAAAACCTAAAACGTTCTGAAGTAACAGAAGCTATTACTTCAAATTCTGTAAGTGCGTCCTTTTCATCAATCGTTGAATTTATAGTTCCTTTAGAACTCATTTTCCCAATAGTAATTGCAAAGTAGGTTTTTTTGATTTCTTTGTGTTCAAATAATTTGCTAAGTTCTGTAATTGCGGTATTTGTTTTTCCAACTAAAGCTTTTTTAATGAATTATATTTCTGAAAATTACAGAAGAATATTGTATTTCCTTTGTCAATTTAAAAGTGGTTCAATTAATTATATAAAAGCTGCGTTTTATTTCATGTTAACAATAACAAACTCTGTTCTTGTATTTATCTGGTGCTCTTCTTCTGAGCACTTAGTAGCTTTTAAACATTTATTTATTAGCTGAGTCTCTCCATATCCTACTCCTGAAATTCTTTCTGGAGTAATCCCTTTAGATAAAATATATTCAACACTTAATTTAGCTTTCCTGTTTGACGACCAAAGATTATACTCTGTACTTCCACGAGCGTCTGTATGTGAAGCACATTCAATATTTAAAGTAGGGTGGTTTTGCATAATCTTAACAACTTTATCTAGTTCTTGTTTCACAGCAAAACTAAGATTGGGTGAGTTTAAATCAAAATTAAGTTTTTCTATTTTAATTAAGGTTTTAGTTCCTATTTTTTTTACCTCACTGTTTTTTTTAATTTTACGGCCAATATTTTGTGTGATGTTATTAATTTTTAAATCTTCATCTTTTTGCTTAAAAATAGGTTTTATAAGACAAATTTCAGGGTATTCTGCTTTTACAGCATTAAGATTAACAATTTCAAATTCAGTTCTTCTATTTAATTGGTGTTCAGTCTCAGAACATCTTACTCTATTAGTACAGCTATTAATTAGACGCTTTTCTCCATATCCTTGTGCCGAAATTCTTTCTGAACTAATCCCTTTAGATATAATATAATTCATACTTCGTTTTGCTCTTCTAGCAGATAACCAATCATTGTAACTATTACTTGCGCGAGAGTCTGTATGGGAAGTACATTCAATAATTAAGGTAGGGTATTTTCGCATAATTTTAATTACCTTATTTAATTCTATTTTAGCTTCATATCTAAGATATGATGAATTTAAATCAAAATAAATTGTTTCTATTTTAACGATACATTTATCCTCTTTAGCTATAAATTCATCTAAATTCATTGATAATGGAATGTTTAAATCTTTGCCATCCACAACAATAAATTCATTCATTTCAGCAGAATAGCCTTCTTTATTTCCTTTAATTTTATAGGTTTTACTACAATCTATTTTAAAATCATATTTAGCATCGGTACCTACAATTTGTCTATTTAATTCAACGCCAGTATCATCGTATAAAATGGCGATTGCACCAGGTAATAATTCTCCAGAACTTTTATCTGTTATTAGCCCTTTTACATTTTGATTACATTCAAAATTAATTATATTATTCTGAATAAAAGAGTAAATATCATCATCTCCCTTTCCGCCATCTCTATTTGATGAAAAATAACCGATATTAGTTTCTTTTTGTTTTACAAAACTAAAATCATCTTTCTCACTATTTATAGGAAACCCTAATTTTTTTGGTTTGTAGTAAGTTCCATCTTCTTTTAATTTTGTTGCATAAATATCTAACCCTCCTTCATTATCTTCAAACCCATCTGAAGTAAAGTATAAAATATCATTTTCATCAATAAAAGGAAACATTTCTCTTTTATTTGTATTCACTTCATTTCCTAAATTTTTAGGAATTCCAAAAACACCATTAGGACCAATATCAACAACATAAATATCTGTTAAACCTCGTGTACCGGGCATATCAGAAACGAAATATAGTTTGTCTTCAGCAGCATTTAATACCGGATGTCCTGTTTGGTAATTATCATTATTAAAGGGCATTTTTTGAACTTTAGTCCATTTTCCATTTTCTCCAATTTGAGCTCTATATAATTGATTTAAAATTACCCCTGAATTATTTTTATTTACTTTTTGATTTAAATAATTATTTCTTGTAAAGTAAATGGTCTTTAAATCTTTTGTGAATGCCACATTTGATTCATGAAATCGGGTATTTAATACTTTTGAGAAATTTTTTGCATTAGTAATATTTCCATTTGCTTTAATATCTCCTATGTAAAGGTCTAAAAAAGAGTGATCACGAGAAGATGCAAATATCACCTTATTTTGCCCATAATAATTTACCCCAAAATCTTTATACTTTGTGTTAGAAGAAATATTTCTGATACTATCTTGTGTTTCTTGTGCGTTAATAAATGAGGCACAAAATAATAGTAATATAAAGGCTATTTTTTTCATATTCCTTACTTTTTTTAGAGTAAAAGTATTAGTTAATGCTAATATTATGATTAAAACGATTGTTTTCATAGTAGTTCTTTTAGAAATATCTTGGAGATCTCACTTGCTCATTTTTAGAGAACTCAAAGATTAACAGAATTTCGTGAGTACCATTTCCAAAGGGGCTAATATCAGATGTGGGGTGCTCGTAGGAATAACCAATTCTTAACTGTTTAGATACTTGAAAATCTAGAATAGCACCAAATGCTCCTGCAGATTCATTAAATCTATAAGCAGCTCCTAACCACAGTTTTTCATTAAATAAGAAATTAGCAGTAAGATCATAAGATAAGGGTGCACCACTAGTAGTTTTTACTAAAAACGAAGGTTTAAATTTAGTGTTATTATTAACATCTAAAACAACACCTCCAGTAAAATAATAACTAACTCTTTCTAATGCATCAAAATTATCTGATCCAGTATAGTCAGGTTCTAGAATTCTAGGTGCTGATAAACCAGCATACCAGCGATTAGAATGTAAAAACAATCCTGCACCAATATTTGGACTCCATTTATTTTCAATACTTGAAATTATTGGATCATTTGGTGCGGCATCTCTAATTTCTTGGTCTAAAATAAAAGATGTAAAGCCTCCTTTTAAACCAAATGCAAGTTGAACTTCTCTACTTAGATTAATAGTGTAAGAAAAATCGGCATATAAATATGAGAAATTTTCAAACCCTAATTTATCCTTTACAAATGATAACCCTAATCCAATATTTTCATTTTTCAAAGGGGAATGAATCGAAAGTGTTTGTGTTGTTGGTGCTCCATTAAGTCCAATCCACTGGCTTCTATGCAGTCCAACAATGCTAAGAGTTTCTCTACTTCCCGCATAAGCAGGGTTTATCGAAATCATATTAAACATGTATTGCGTAAATTGAGGTAATTGTTGACTAAACACAGTACTAACACTACCAAGTAACATCAATGCAATAATATTAAATCTAATATTTTTTTTCATGATAGATTAATTTATTTTGTTACAACGTATATTGGTCCAGCAAATGGTTCCAACCCACTTTCTATGAGGTTAATAATATAATAGTACGTTCCTGTAGGAACTTTTGCAGATCCACCAACAGAGTTTTTGTGGGTAAAGCCATTCCAGTCGTTTTGATAATTTTTAGTTTCATAAATTTTGGCTCCCCAACGATTAAATATTTTAACTTCAACACTAGAACCACAAGTTTTTGCGCCTTCTACAGTAAAAAATTCGTTCCATTGATCTCCATTAGCAGTCACTACTTTAGAAATTACTATTTCATCCACATCATTTATAGTGATACTTGTAGCATTTGAATTACAACCACTAGCATTTTTAGCAGTCACCTCATAATTACCTGGAGCTAAATTAGAAAAGGTAGGCTCGCTTTGATAATTAGAGTTATCGATGCTATAAGTTAATCCTGCACCTGTCGGATCTGTAACTACTATACTTCCTGTATCTGTTGTACATGTTGGCTGTATTATAATAATTGTTGATATATCTATTTGTTCACACACTACAGTAATAGTTACAGTAGCTGTATCACAGTTATTTGGATTTAACTTTTCACAAATTTGGTATATTAATGTATAAATTCCTTCCGGAGTATTTAGTGCTATATTTATAGAACCATCATCATTTAATGTCAAGTTACTATTAGGTGTAACTGTTGTTAAATTAACTTCAGTAATATCAATAGGCAAACTTTTTAAAGTATCGTTTATTAATACATTAATTACGTTAGTTTCCCCTGCAGTTCCATTTATTGTGTCTGCTACTGCAACAATTGGAGATACCACTTCCGTGATAGTTGGGGTATCATTATCATTTGTAGTTCCAGAGGTATCTGTTGCTCTTTGGTCTGAATACACCGTTGCTGAGTTGGTGATACTCCCTGTATCAATATCACTTTGTGTAATGGTATACGTTCCTGTAATGCTTGCATCAGAAGCACCCACTTCCAAAGAAGTAATTGTACTTCCAGAAAAAGTCAATCCTGTCATAGGATCTGTTACGATCACATTTGTCAATGTAGTTGTTCCTGTATTTTCAAGAGTAAAGGTATACGTAATGACATCTCCAACGCTCCCTGTTCCACCAACACTTGCTGTTTTTATTAAGGCAATTGCTGATGTTTGGTTTATGGTTGTGATTGTCGTATCATCATTATCATTTGCAGTTCCAGAGGTATCTGTTGCTCCTTCGTCTGAAGACGTTGTTGCAGAATTGGTGATACTTCCTGCATCAATATCACTTTGTGTGATGGTGTAGGTTCCTGTTATGGTTGCATCAGAAGTTCCCACTGCTAAAGAAGCAATTGGGCTTCCAGAAATAGTCAATCCTACC
>Ga0308013_10000455_pt1 | contig 21612 bp, 25 predicted proteins | sample Neamet181_FD_203131 | JGI IMG/M metagenome (GOLD analysis project Ga0308013, IMG submission 203131) | Marine microbial communities from water near the shore, Antarctic Ocean - #181 | ecosystem: Environmental > Aquatic > Marine > Unclassified | place: Southern Ocean | collected 2014-07-25
ATGAAAACAATACGAAATACTTTGCTGATCTAGAAAGAATAATTAAACAATGTCTAGACAATAAAGTTGACAATCCAATTCTCACTAGAAATGAAAGAGTCACATTTTGACAGATGAGATCCTTCAACACACACACGATAGCTGGAAACAAAAAGGTTTTCCCTATTACCCTAAAGATAACGCTTGGCGAAACCATATATTTCAACAACTAGTAAACTTTAAAAGAGATACTTTAGTTGATAGAAGAACTAATGTTATAGGTCAATCAGCACACGGACTAAATCTTGCTTGGTCATTTATGGAACACGCTTGGGGTATCAAGTGTGGTAAGATGAATACTCCTATGGAGATATGGAATGATGAAGAACATTTAAAGAAAGGTATCAATAAGATACTTACTGGTACATTTTTCAAAAAGAAACCTGCTCACGATATTACAGACTCAGATATGCGTTCTATGTTAAGACGCTATTCAGGTACTCAAATGGTATCTAACTTTAGACCAACTGCTGCGGCTGCAATGTACGATATCTTTGTTGATAAAGATAGTCCACTTGAAGGTACTCAAGCAGGTACAGTATGGGATCCAAGTATGGGTTATGGTGGTCGTTTACTAGGGGCGATTGCTGCAGGTGTAAACTATATCGGTACTGATCCTTGCATACCAACATACGAAGGTTTAGAACAGATAAGAGATAACTATGGTCATTCTCACAAGTCATACACACTATTAAAACAAGGTAGTGAAACATACATTCCAGAAGAGCAATCTTTAGACTTTGTCTTTACAAGTCCACCTTACTTTGGTTGGGAGGCATACGGTGATGAACCAGAACAGTCAAGCATCAAGTTCGAAACATCTGATATATGGAAAGAAATGTTCTTGAAACAGACGATTAGCAACGCCTATAGGGGGCTTAAAGACGGCAAGTACTTAGCATTGAATGTTGCTAACACTAAACAATATAAGACATTTGAAGAGGATACAGTTTCCCTTGCAAAATCAGTAGGTTTCACACATACTGACACTTGGTGGTTATCATTATCGACTCAACAAGGAGGTTCTGCTGTATCAACAATAGATGGTGATATACAAGAAACCAAACAAAAACAAAAATATATGGGTGAATTTATTAGACCTGATATACCAGGTCGTAAGTTTGAACCTACTTTTATCTTTCAAAAGTAGCGAATCACGGTATAATTAGTCAAATTGTGCCGAAAAAAGTGTTGTATTTTTGCAACACTCTAGTCATAGACGATAAAACTCAATGAAATCAATAGGATAAAATGGCAACTTTCGGGTGGAAGTGCTTGATTTGTGTGCCGAAGTATGATAGGATATAGTCATATGAGAACGAAAACACACAAAATTAATAATGAAGCAAAAAGTTATCTTGCGAAACTTCTTGCTACAGAAAATATATCAGTAGAACATAGAAAAGTAAAGACGGCTTCATTTGATGTGAAGAATAGAGTACTTACTCTTCCTATATGGAAACATATGTCAAATGATATTATCGACCTATTAGTATCACACGAAATCGGTCACGCTTTATATACACACTTAGACGAATGGAAATCTGCTTTAGATGAGGGTCTTCCTCATTCATTCTTAAATGTTATTGAAGATGCTCGTATTGAGAAATTAGTTAAAAGAAGATATCCGGGTTTAGTTAAATCATTTGTAAATGGTTATAGAGAACTAATCAACAATAACTTCTTCGGCACTAAAGATAAAGATGTCAATGAAATGCTTTTAATTGATAGATTAAATATGCACTTCAAAACTTCGATTGTTAAATCAGATGTACAATTCACAACTGCTGAAATGTTAGTAGTTAAGAAGATGGAAAACTTAGAAACATTTAATGATGTTGTAGTTCTTGCTAGAGAGTTGGCAGAGTATTGTAAAGACGAGTCAGAAATGAAAGGTCTTGACCAACACAATCTTGAAGATTTAGATGATGATGGCGATAATGATAATGATGATACCGATAACAATGATGAAGATTCAAAAGAAGAAGGTGCTTCAAAATCTACAGACGAAGAATCAACTGATGACGAAACAGAATCACAAGACGAAAATTCTGGCGATAGAGGTGGCAAAGATAATACAGATGATATTACTGAATATCAACCACAGGCAGAAACTGATAACTACTGGGAAGATAACAAAGATCAGTTAATTGATCCTAAAAGTAAAGACAATACTTATGTCAATGTTTATGACTTCAAAAATGTAAAAGATTTTGTAGTAGATTACAAAGAAGTATTAACGGCATATAAAGATAAAAGAGAATATGATTTTAATAGTCAAGAATATTATTCTAAAAATACCAAAGAAGCTTATGCAAGTATGATTACTGAATTTAAATCGTTTCAAAAAAAGAATGCTAGGGCAGTCAACTTTATGGTTAAAGAATTTGAAATGAAAAAGGCAGCTACTGCTTACAGTAGATCAAAACAAGATAAGTCTGGTGTTGTTGATCCTCTTAAATTACATTCTTACAAATACAATGATGATATCTTCAAGAGATTGACGATCACACCTGATGGTAAAAATCATGGTCTTATGATGTTTATAGACTGGTCAGGCAGTATGGCAGATAAACTTACTCCTACTATTCACCAGTTAATGAATCTAGTTATGTTTTGTAGAAAAGTAAATATACCTTATGAAGTATATGCCTTCAGTAATTCTCGTAATGGTAGATATGGTTATATGTATGGTGGTGGCGATACTGATGGCAAAAATGTCAAATATAAAGTGGGCGATATGCTTATTGATACTAACTTAAAACTATTAAACTATGCCTCTTCAAGAATGAATGCTAAAGAACACGAAACATCAATGTCAAATCTTTATTTGACTTCGCTTAAATATGAAGATTATATGAGTAGTAGAAGAAGAAGATATGATGAAGAAAATCCAAGAGAATTTACTGATTATCTTCCTAATATACCTGAGGGTTATGGATTGAGTTCTACACCATTAAATGAAACAATCATGGCTGCTATGAGATTAGTTCCTGCGTTTCAAAGAAAATACTCAATCGATAAAATGAATACTGTATTTTTAACAGATGGTTCTTCTGATGGTAGAAGTGAGTATGTAGTTCCTGATAATACTGATAGATGTCGTGAATCTAAAACGGGTGGTTATAGTTATTCTCATTTCAATCCACATGGTGATAATGTCTTTGTACAAGATAAACAAAACAAAAAAAATTATCTTTGTACCACAAGATATGATTCTGTAACTGAGGCATTATTTAAAATGTTTAAAGATAAGACTGGTAGTAAACTTGTCGGTTTCTTTATCTCTGGTTCAAAAAGAATTGATAGACATACTTTAGATAGATACTTCCCTCAATATAGTAGTTATGATTCTAATACAAAAGTTTACAATAGATCAAAAGTTATGGCAGAGTTCAGAAAACAAAAATGTTTAATCGTAAAAGACAATACGGCGTATGATGAATTTTATCTCCTTGCAGGAGATGATATGAAAATTACAGATGGTCAAATGGCGACACCATCTGATAATGCTAAGAAAGGTGAGATTAAGAGATTGTTTACACAAAATCTAAAATCAAATCGTTCTTCAAGAATAGTAATGAATAAGTTTATTACACAAGTTGCCTAAATTTGAGAAGGAAAATATATTATGAAAAATATAGAAACAAAACAAAAAGAGTTCGTAGCTGTTGCCAAAGAAATGTTTGGTGATACTACAACTCAAGTGAGTCGTAAGGATGTAGTCCAAATGATTACCACTAAGGGTGTTCAGTATCCAGTATGGTTATTGAAGTCACCTGAATATAGAATCGGAAGAGGTCAGTACAGTTTACCGACTTTTGCTGAAACTATGTCAGAATCTACCGATGAAATACAGTCGGAGATTGTTAATGATTCGGAATAATAACGAATCTGTAGTGAAAAATGGGGGCAAAAACCCCCATTTTTCGAGGTGTTGCATAAATACAACACAAACTTTCGGGCAAGTCATTGAAAAACAATGCTTTTATACTACCGATAGTGCTTGATTTAGTGCTAAAAAAGTGTTATAATAATAGTATATCTTAAAAAAACTACATTATGAAAGGTAAAAATAATGAAACTAGATAACAACAAAAAAGAACTAGTAGAAAATCTGTTCGCCGAATACGGTAAGATAGAATTAACTAGATCAGAAATCAATGAGTACATTGGCAAGAATAGTCTTCCCAATCCTTCTTGGTTAAAATCAAATACTTATAAAATTGCAAGAGGCGTTTACTCTTTACCAGTTGATGGTAATGATATCTCTCCTGTGATTAAACAAGAAATACAAAAATCAAAAGTTGAAACGGCAGAGTCTGTCGGTACAGTCAACAAGGCTGCTATGATTATATCATCGCTGACTGGCGATATCGTGCCAACTAAAGATGATGTATTCGTACCCTGGGGTTACTTCAAAGATATCAAATCAATTGTTTCAAGTAAACAGTTCTATCCAATCTTTGTTACTGGTTTATCAGGCAATGGTAAAACAATGAATGTAGAACAGGCGTGTGCTCAAACCAAAAGAGAATGTATCCGAGTTAACATTACCATCGAGACTGATGAAGATGATTTACTTGGGGGTTACAGATTACAAGATGGTCAGACTGTATGGCAGAATGGTCCTGTAATCGAGGCAATGGAAAGAGGCGCTCTCTTGTTATTAGATGAGATTGACCTTGCGTCAAATAAGATTATGTGTTTACAACCTATCTTAGAAGGCAATGGCGTCTTTCTTAAAAAGATAAACAAGTTCATAAAACCTGCTAACGGTTTCAATGTGATTGCAACTGCCAATACTAAGGGGCAGGGTTCAGACGATGGCAAGTTTATCGGTACTAATATTCTTAACGAGGCATTCCTTGAGAGATTTCCGATTACTGTCGAACAGTCTTATCCTACTAATAAAATCGAGAATAAGATTTTATCAAATGTAATGTCTGATAAGGGCATGACAAAAAAAGTAGATGAGAAATTTGCTACTGACCTAGTCAACTGGGCAGATATCATTCGTAAAACTTTCTATGAGGGTGGCGTTGATGAGATTATATCTACTAGACGATTAGTTCACATTGTAGAGGCATTTGCGATCTTTAAAGATAAGATGAAGTCAATTGAAATGTGTACTAATAGATTCGATTTAGATACCAAAACTTCGTTCTTAGATTTATATACTAAGATTGATGGCGGCGAAGATGTTGCCACTTGGGGTGAACCAGAAGTCACCGAAACAGAATCCAATGATAGTGAGGAAGAGGAGATATTCTCTTAAATCTATTCATAATGTAGTGGACGCCTGGAGTTGTTACCGGGCGTCTTTACTAACGAAAGAAAAATATGCATTTAACTAAAGATCAAAAAATTTGGGTACCAGACAATGACAATTATGCTCGTTGGGGTGCCAACTATGAGCAAAAACAATTCAAAGAAGCTATGAAGTATGTTACAAATAGAGGTGTAGCATTAGATTGTGGTGGCCATGTAGGCATCTGGACTAAAAGATTATCGTATCACTTCAACCAAGTTATTGCTTTTGAACCTGTACCGAAACATATAGAGTGTCATAAAAAGAATTGTACCGAAAGTAATATTACCTTAAATGAATTTGCTTTATCGAATAAAGAAACCACTTTAAATATGAAAGTAGGTACTGGTAGAAACACTGGTAGAAGTACATTAGAATATAAATCAAAACTAGTTAAAGGTGATAACGAGATAATACAGATTAACACCAAAACATTAGATAGTTTAAATCTACCGAGAGTAGACTTTATGAAAATAGATGTAGAGAAGCACGAAATCAGTTTAATACAAGGTGGTCGTGAAACTATAAATCGGTGTAAACCGATAATCTTTATTGAAGATCATCACTACTTTTACCGAAAAGAAGGAGTGCCAACTGGTATTGATTGGTTGTCTACTATGGGTTACCGAATTGAAGATTATCTCGGTTCATATAACTATCTATTGAGGGCTTGACTTTAACTCTTAAATAGTGTATAATAAACATATGACAAAGAAACAAAAACAGAATCATCCTATACCCGATAGTATTAAGATCGGTTATGTAAACTATCAAATTGATTTTTGGCCAGATACATTTGCTTCTACAGAAGAAGCACAAGGTGAATTCTTTGCAACACATGGCAAGATCGGGTTAAAATCTTCGGCACTAGAATCTGTACACGGAACTAACACCGTACTACACGAAATCTTACACGCCATCGTTTATCAGTATGGACTAGTTGAAACGCTAGGTGACAAAGAAGAAGTAGTTGTTAATACTATGGCAAATGGATTGAGTACAGTCTTTGTAGATAATCCTTGGTTCGTAGATTATATTAAAAAATATCAAAATATAGGACAGAGTGAATAATGGAAGTACAAGTCAGAGGTAATAATGTCGAGAAGGCATTGAGAATACTTAAAAAGAAATTACAAAAAGATGGTCTTATGCAAGAGTTAAGACTTAGACAATACTATGAAAAACCTACTCTTAAAAGACAAAGAAAACATAAAGAGTCTTTAAGAAGGTCTGCTAAGACAAAGAAATTAAAATATTTGAGAGAAACTTCTTCGGAATAACTCTTAATGCAATATCAAATGCGAAGGTCGCCAGTATTTGATATCACTTAATTAGGCGACAATATCTTGAAGGAGATAATATATAATGGTTAATAAACTATCAAAAAAACAAAAGGTATTAAACCTTTTAAACAAAGGCAATGCTGTAACTTGGAATACTCTAAGAAACAAATTTGACCTAACATCACCAAGAGCAATGGTAGATCAGTTAAGAACAGAAGGTTACATGGTTTACATTAACCAAACTGCTGCTGGTACATCATACAGAATGGGTACACCGACTAAGTCAATTCTGGCTGCTGGCGTTAAAAAAGTATTTAAAGGTACTGCTAACGAAATAGTTGCTGCGGGAATTCGTGCTCTATATGGCAAACAAAAATACGCTTACTCTAATAATTAAGTCTATTTGCTGTATAAATAGTAATACTGGGCAGTCCGTAAGTCCTGGTATTTAAGAGGTAGAGTGTCTTCCGCAAAGACACCATTTGGGGTTTGACGATTGTCCCCTGTCGTGATTTATTACAGACAAAAACAATCGTTTTTATATTGGTCCATTGGTCTTCGTAGCAGTTTTAAACTGATAGATTTGGTAAGACAAGTTAGGATTAAGAGAGGGTGAGACCTACCTCCACCAATATTTTTTAAAATACTTGACATTTTAAAATCAATACTTATATAAATAACTATGAGTTGCCAATTATGGGACTCAAATTAAACTCGCTTAAAAAGGAGAAACAAAATGAATAGAACATTACAAATCTGGAATGACCTACGACCGTTTTCAGTAGGCTTCGACAACTTGTTTGAACACTTCGATATGCATTTAGCACATCAGAAGGTACAGACATTTCCCCCTTACAACATTAAAAAGATAGATGAATTCAATTGGCAGATTGAAATGGCACTTGCAGGTTTTGGCAAGAAGGACATTTCTGTTGAAACAGCTAATGGTCAACTGAAAATACAATCGGTTGATAGTGATTCTGACTCTAAAGATGATGAGGTCATACATAGAGGTATTTCAAAAAGAAAATTCACGAAACAATTTACACTTGCAGATGATGTGGTTGTAAATGCTGCTGAATTGAAAGATGGAATGCTTTTAATAGATGTTGAAAAGATTGTACCAGACGAGAAGAAACCTCGTACAATTAAAATTAAATAAATTACTTTGAGGGGTGTGCTTGACATTACCCCTCTTAGGTGATATAATAGAGAAATAAAGACAACAGTATATAAGTGTAGAATTTTTCTAACACAATTACTGAAATGGCCGCTAAAGGCCTAAGGAGAACTAAAATGAAATTAAGTGAATTAAAAGAATACCTTCTAAATCTAGATGGTGAAATTAGAGTGTCTGATATTGTAAAAAATATAAGGTCTTGTTACGATAACGAGAAACACTTTGACTATTACAAAGATAAAAAAAGTCCATATGAATCGGACACTTTGCAACTTCCTGTTGCTAAACATCCCACAACAAACGAAAAGATAAATCTAAATGATATTTGGATTGATATGTCTTACCAGAGAAAACTAAAAATGACTAAGATATTGGAACATCTTAAATCTTTTCTAGAGAAAAAGACGAAATCAACCTGTCCATTTGATACTATGCTCGCAGGCACATTAGATTTATCAGTAAGAAAAAGTGGTAGAGTATATGCTTGGGATGGTTTTCGTAGAATTATGTTAGCATTATTATCGGGCATTGAATATATGCCAGCTACTATTACGAATCTTACTGAAATTAATAATGCAGAATCTAGAAAGATAGAAGCATATGCTTTTAAAAAGAAGAATGGTGACTCAGAAGTTATGAAACCAGAGGAACTTTTCAAATCTGGATGCGTTTGGGAAGATCCAGATAGTTTAACTATAAGGGCTGCTTTAATCAATTGTGATTTAGATGTATTAAAAGTTAATCCTAATAATAAGACATTGGGCGCTTTTACTTCATTTAAAGATGATGTTTTAAAAAATAAGATCGGTATGTCTTATTTAGTTGACGCTTCTAATATAATACAAAAATCTTGGCCAAATGATTGTACTGTTACTGGTTATTTATTATCGGGATTAGCAAGATATCTTGTACTTAATGATGAAGACTCTGAAATCTTTGGTCCAGATGATAGTGGCTATGAACATTTTCCAGAAGGTATGAGAATGGATAATGAAGAAATTACTAAATGTTTTGAGGAATTTATTAAAGCAAATAAAACAACTCAAAAACAACTTTGTAAACCTGCTGTAAAAGGTAGGGCTGCAGACTCAGTTGCTTATCAACTCGGTACTAAAGTTTTTGGTAAAAAAGAATGGGCGAGTAAAATTGCCGACTCTTTAAATTTTGACGAGGGATTGAATGACCTGTTACACGCTATGAGTAACAATAAAACCGTTCCACCATTACCTGCTGATACTGGCCCAGGTAGATAAATAAAATACTTTGAGGGGTGTGCTTGACATTACCCCTCATAAGTGTTATTATACTATTATAACTTAAATGAAAGAATCTATATAATGAAACTAAATCAAAACACACTAGACACACTTAAAAACTTTGCAGGTATTAATACTAATATATTAATTAAAACAGGTAATGAGTTGTCAACAATCTCAACTATGAGAAATATTTTTGCCAAGGCAGAAATCACAGAAGAATTTACAAATGAATTCGGTATCTATGATCTGAATGAATTTTTATCTGTGGTTACAAGTCTTGATAAACCTGAACTTAAATTAGAAGATAAGTTTATGACTATTGCTTCTGAAGGCAGTAAGTCTAAGGCGAAATACTTTTATTCTGATCCGTCAGTAATCGTATCGCCAACTAAAGAAGTTACAATGCCTGAAGCAGATGTAACCTTTACTCTTTCTGAATCTAATCTAAAAGAGTTATTGAAGATGGCTGCTATTCTTCACACACCTGATCTTGCACTAGTAGGAACTAATGGTGGTAATATTTCACTTACTGTATGTGATAAAAAGAATAGTACCTGTAATACATTTTCATTAGATATTGCTGAAGGCGCTACTGCTGATTTCAAATTCTATTTCAAAGTAGAGAATATGAAAATGTTATCTGGTGATTATGATGTACAAGTATCTTCGAAATCAATCTCTCATTTTCAACATAAGAAGTTGCCCATTCAATACTGGATTGCTTTAGAACCTGATAGTTCTTTTACAAAATAAATTTTATATAATGAATAAGGTGAATAAAAAATGTCAGATTTTCTGTGGGTCGAGGAGTATCGTCCTAAAACAATAGATGATTGTATATTACCACAATCTCTTAAAACTCTCTTTACATCTTTTATAGAAAAGGGTGAACTATCTAATCTACTATTTTCTGGTACTGCCGGGATAGGTAAGACTACAGTTGCAAAGGCATTATGTCAACAACTGAATTGTGATTGGATTATGATTAATGGCTCTGAAGAAGGTGGCATTGATGTACTAAGAAATAAGATTAAGAACTTTGCTTCTACTGTATCATTATCTGGTGGTAAAAAGGTAGTGATACTTGATGAGGCAGATTATCTTAATCCACAATCTACACAACCTGCTCTAAGAGGTTTCATCGAGGAGTTTCACAAGAACTGTAGATTTATTCTCACTTGTAATTTCAAGAATAGAATCATAGAACCCCTACATAGTAGATTTTCAAACATAGAATTTAAGATTGCCAATAAAGATAAACCTAAGTTGGCAAGTAAATTGTTTGAGCGAGCAACTTATATTCTGAAAGAACAGAATGTAGACTTTGAAGAAAAGGTACTTGCTGAATTAATCAAAAAACATTTCCCAGACTTTAGAAAACTTATAAATGAATTGCAAAGATATTCTGTTGCAGGAACTATTGACGCAGGTATTCTTGTAAATGTTTCGGATGAAAATCTAAAGACATTAGTATCTCATCTTAAAGGTAAAGAGTTCGGTGATATGAGAAAGTGGGTAGTAAATAATATTGATAATGATCCTGTGAAAGTCTTCCGTAAAATCTATGATAGTATGTATGAGAGTTTACAACCAGAAACAATACCTCATGCTGTTCTGATTATCGCTGACTATCAATACAAGTCTGCCTTCGTTGCAGATCAAGAAATTAATCTAGTTGCTTGTTTGACTGAATTAATGTCTCAAGTTAAATTTAAATAATGTTCGCCCCTATAGCTCAGTTGGTAGAGCAATTGATTTGTAATCAATAGGTCAGCAGTTCGAATCTGTTTGGGGGCACCAGAGAAATATATGTACGAATTAAAAGAATACTTAAATGCTATAAACTTTACAAAGAAGAATCTAATGGATTCAGAAGATAAAGACTGGGTAAAGAAGTATCCTACATTTATAGTCAATAAGATATTATCAGGGTTCCCCGATACTGTAATGCTTGCTAATGAAGTGAATCGTAATCATTTCTTAGATAAAGATATGCAATTCCAATTTCTACTAAATAGTATTAGAGCAAAGAAGAGGTTTAGTCCTTTTCTAAGAGCTGATAAATTGAAAGACATTGAGTGTGTAAAAGAGTATTATGGATATAATAATGAAAAAGCAAAGTCCGCTCTTGATATACTCACCAAGGAACAAATTAAATTAATTAAAGAAAAGTTATTCAAAGGTGGGACAAAATGAACGAATTAGTTAACAACTGGCATCCAGAGCAAATGCTCGAGGTTCAGTTAAAAGAACCAGATGATTTTCTAAAAGTTAGAGAAACATTAACAAGAATAGGCGTGGCGTCTAGAAAAGATAAAAAGTTATTTCAATCTTGCCACATATTACATAAACAAGGTAGATATTTCATAGTTCATTTTAAAGAACTATTTGCTTTAGATGGCAAAGAATCAAATATATCTGACAATGATTGTGAGAGAAGAAACACAATTGCTCAATTACTCGCTGATTGGGGTTTGATCGTTATTTTAAATATCGATATTGCAGAAAAGAAAGCACCATTATCACAAATTAAAGTTCTAGCATTCAAAGAAAAGGGTGAGTGGGATTTACAAGCAAAATATAACATAGGTAAGAAACCAGAAAATGAAAGCACCGAACTTTAGAGAGTTTATTACTGAGGCAAAAGTAGAGAAAAGTGATTTACAAGTTGCTATCTTAACTAAGGTCGATTCTGATAGCAAGTCTGTTGTTAGCAATATGCTGTTAAAGGAATGTAAAAAGAGAAATATTCCTTGTTACATTGTTAATACATCTGAAGCATGGGTATCAAAAAATGATTTAGAAAAAGGTACTCTACTTGTATCTAACATTGATGGTGAAGATACTGAAATAGAATTTGAACTTTCAAAGACAATCTGTTTTACAAGAGCTGGTGTTCTTGAGGATGAAACTGGATTGGCACTTTTATCAACATTCGAAAACTCTGGTGCGTTTATGATAAACACTAGAAATAGTATGCTTACTTGTGATAACAAGATGTCGGCATATATTTCTTTTGAGAGAGACAATATACCAACACCTAGAACTGCTTTGATTTCAAATGAAAAAGGATTACTTCATGCCCACGAAAAATTAGGTGGCAAGTATCCTGCAATTATGAAAACACTTACAGGCACACAAGGTATTGGTGTTTCAATTGTTGAATCTGAAAAGAGTATGATTTCTGTGGCACAATCATTATGGAAGTTTGGTGCTGCTTTATTACTTCAAGAGTTTTTAAAATTTGATTATGATATTCGTACAATCGTAATAGATGGTAGAGTATTAGCATCAACAAAAAGAATTAGTGCTAAGAAAGATTTTCGTTCTAATAGACATAGAGACGCAACTACTGAACCTTATAAACTATCAGATGAAGAACACAAAGTAGTATTACAAGCTTCACGATCTGTTGGTGCTTATATGGTAGGAGTTGACCACGCAATTGTTGATAAACAAATATATGTTTTAGAGTGTAATGGTTCTCCTGGTATAGGTTCAGAGTTTGCTCTATATGATACTTCTGAAAGAGGTGATACATATGTTGGTAAAACAACTAAAGATAATGTAGTCAAAGAATTATTTGATTATCTATCACAAGATGTTCATAGAAAATACTCATTTACTAGAGAAGCAGGATTCCAAGAAAGAATTGATGTCGAAGGTTACGGAGCAGTTAGAGCAAAGTTCGATACTGGAAATGGTACCAAGGCTTCTATGTTTTGTGTTGATAAAATAGAGGTATCAGATAAAATTGTCAAGTGGGAAAGAGAGGGTAAGAAGTTTACAAGTAAACTACAAGGCGAATCTCGAGCAACTAGAATGGGTACAGTAGATGAAAGACCCATTGTATTTGTAAATATCACTTTCAATAACAAGTTTTACAAAGATGTACCTATTGGGTTGACAATAAAAGATTCAAAAAGTACATTTCTTATCAATAGAGATTTGATGACTAGATTTAAAGTAAATGTTAATCCGAATAGAAAGTTTATTCTTTCTTCTTGGATTGAGAGAAGTGATAAGAATGATACAAGAGGGGTTAATATTAATCCATTCAAGAAATAGATTAGTTGCTTTACAAACTAGTTTAATTATGTTATAATAAGATATATGAAATTCTATACCAGCGTTCTACCACATCATGGCAAACTTCTAGTTCGTGGTGTCAAACATGATGGCAAACCTTGTCATTATAGACTCAACTACGAACCTTCCCTTTTCATTCCAGTTCAAAAAGAATCAAAATATAAAACACTTGATGGTCGTAATGTAGATAAAGTTTCATTTGAATCTATTTCTGAAACTAAGAAGTGGATACAAGAATATCAAGGTGTTACTAACTTCGAATACTTCGGTAATACAAGATATCAATATCCATATATTGCAGATACATTTCCAGATAAGATTGATTGGGATATAAAACAGATTAAAATTCTAACAATCGATATTGAGTGTGAGAGTGAGAATGGTTTTCCTGATCCTAGTGTTGCGGCTCAACCTTTGATTTCTATTACAGTAAGAGATAACATAACAAAAAAGATTTTAGTCTTTGGTATGGGCAACTTCGTGAATGATCGACCAGATGTGATCTGGCGTCAATGTTCAACTGAAAGAGATATGATTGAGAAGTTTGCTAAGTTCTGGACTGCTCATAGACCAGATGTGATTACAGGTTGGAATGTCAAGTTCTTTGATATACCTTATCTAATGAATAGATTTAAAAATCTTATGGGTGAAGAATATATTCAACAATTTAGTCCTTGGGGTATTGTGCATGAGAGTACTGCTATAAGTTTAGGCTATGCAAGACAAGAAAAGTATTTTGATCTAGTCGGCATAGCAACTCTAGATTATCTTGACCTATATCGTAAACATACATTTATTAGACGAGAGAGTTATAAACTAGATTACATTGGTAAAGTAGAAGTGGGTGAAACTAAGAATGAAAATCCATATGACACTTTCAAAGAGTTTTATCAAAATGATTATCAACAATTTATTGAGTATAATATACAAGATGTAGAATTAGTTGACAGGTTAGAAGATAAGATGAAACTAATTGAATTACATTTGACAATGGCATATGAGGCAAAAGTTAATTATCAAGATTGCTTTGGTCAAGTTCGTATGTGGGATAGTATTATATTTAATCATCTGAAAGACAAGAACATAGTTATACCTGCTCAACTTGATACTCGAAAGTCTGAAGGTTTTGAAGGTGCATATGTGAAAGATCCTGTTGTAGGTTTTCACAATTGGATTTGTAGTTTTGATTTAAATAGTTTATATCCACATTTGATTATGCAGTATAATATATCACCAGAAACTATGATTGGTTTTGATCCAAGCAAAGTAAATGTAGATGATATGTTAGTTGAGAAAATTGATTTATCTGATTTAGATAATCGAACTATAACTCCTAACGGTGCTCAATTTAGAACAGACAAACGAGGTTTTCTTCCAGAGTTGATGGATAAACTCTATCAAGAAAGAGTTATCTATAAGAATAAGATGTTGGCTGCAAAATCTTTGTATGAAGAAACTGGCGATGAAAGATTGAAGAATGATATTGCAAAGAATCATAATATTCAGTTGGCAAGAAAGATTGCATTGAATAGTGCTTATGGTGCTATTGGCAATCAGTATTTCAGATACTTTGATGTTCGCCATGCAGAAGGTATTACAAAGGCAGGTCAATTAACAATTCGATGGATTGAAAAAGATGTCAATAAGTTTCTAGACAATTTATTAAAAACAAAAGGCGTATCTTATGTTGTGGCGTCTGATACTGACTCGATCTATATTCGATTGGGTGAAGTTGTAAATAGAATTTTCAAAGATCAATCTGACACTAGAAAGATTGTGAAAGTTATGGATAAATTCTGTGAAGAAAAACTACAACCATTTATTGATTCAAGTTTTGAAAGACTTGCTAAATATGTTAATGCATATGAGCAGAAGATGATTATGAAACGAGAAGTGATTGCAAATAAGGCTATATGGACTGCTAAGAAAAGATATATTCTAAATGTGTTTAATGAAGAAGGTGTTGATTTAAAAGAACCTAAGTTAAAGATTATGGGCATTGAAGCAGTTAAGAGTTCAACTCCTGCACCTTGTCGTGTTAAGATTAAAGAGGCATTGAAATTGATTATGAATAAAGATGAAACTGCATTGATTCAGTTCATTGATGACTTTAGAGTTCATTTCAAAAAGTTACGACCTGAAGAAATTGCTTATCCTCGTTCTTGTAATAATCTTAAAAAGTACACTTCATCTTCAGACATATATCAAAAGTCTTGTCCGATTCATGTGAGAGGTGCTTTATTGTACAATCATCAATTGAAGAAAAGAAAATTAGTTAAGTATGAGAGAGTTAATGAAGGCGATAAGATTAAGTTTATTACATTGAAAGAACCTAATTCTCTACATGAAAATGTGATATCTTTTATGACTGTACTACCTGAAGAATTTGATTTACACAAATACATTGATTATGATGAGCAGTTCAACAAATCGTTTCTTGAGCCGTTAAAGTTTATTCTAAATGCGATCGGATGGAACTTTGAAAAGAAAGCAAGTCTAGAGGAGTTCTTTGGATGAGATTAGTAATCTGTAGAAATTGTAAGTGCCGACAAATAAAAGTAGGAGTATTCTGTATAAACTGTGGAAGAATGACAAATGGTCGATAAAACACTATATAAACATCTTTTAAACGCTGCTAATGAAGGTAAACTACCTATCTTAGACAATAAGTCGTTTGAAAGACTGAACGCTGAGTATGGTAAAGAAATCTTTAGGGAAACCCTTGCTGAATACATAGCAACAGAACGACCTGTGTTTCCTTTGAAAGAAATTTCGTATGATAATATGCGAGATAGTTTCGGTAAATTAAAGAAGTTTAATACTAATACAATTTGTATTCCACAAGAGCAAATTCAGAAAGAAGTCTATGAAAAATATGATGACTATGAATATCCATATTCACAATATGGTCTTGGTCTAATAAACGGTGCCAGTACATTTAATGATGTATCAAATTATTTTCATCAAGACTTGAGATTAGAATGTGGTAGTTATGGATTTAGAGCACCGAAAGAAGTGTGGGAGAATGGTACAGCAAAAGACATCTGGAAATGTTTTGGTCCTATGTGGCGTGGTATCAACGGCGTTCAGAAAGTTATGATCGAGGGTAAAGAAGAATTGATCGGTGGCCAGTTGAGTGAAAAGAGTTATATCTCAGCATTTAGATTAGGCACTTATATTGCAACACAATTTAAACCAGTAGTTGCAAAAGCAATCTATGATATTACAGATGCTAAAAGAGTACTTGATACGAGTTGTGGTTGGGGTGATAGACTTGCAGGTTTCTTTGCCAGTGATGCTGAAGAATACTATGGTTGTGATCCTAATCCAAACACTTATCAAAGATATCAAGAACAGATTTCTACTTACAATAAACTATTACCTAAACCTAAGAAAGTACATATATGGAATTGTGGTGCAGAAGATATACCATATGATAAGTTGCCACCAATAGATGTTGCATTTACAAGTCCACCTTACTTCTCTACAGAAGAATATAACAAGGGTGGTGAGTTAGAAGAAAATCAATCTTGGTTTAAGTTCAATGAGTATGAGAAATGGCGTGATGATTTCTATTTACCAGTTGCAGAAAAGAGTATGAAAGTATCTAGATTTATGTTCTGTAATATTATGGATCCTAAAATCAAAGGTACACGCTATCGCTCTAGTGATGAATTAGTAAATAGACTTAAAGATAAGTTCTTAGGTCAGATCGGTATGAGAATTATGCAACGCCCACAAGGTAAGGCAGTATTCAAAGACGAAGATGGCAACTTCAGTAAAGAGAAGTTAGATGAGAATATGAATAAAATGTTTATTGAGAACATCTGGTGTTTCGGTGATAAAGATTTAGACTTGTTTAGAAATTCTAGAAAAGCAACTTTAGATGAATTTTTCGCTTGACAATAACATATAAATAGTGTATAATAGTAAATTGAATTGAGGTATAATATGAGTGATTTTTTGAAAGATATAATAAAAGAAACAGGTAATGAATATGCAAGTCTAGTTTCAGATGGTTCAGCAGGTGATGTTGATTCATTCATAGACACAGGTTCATATATATTTAATGCATTACTCGGCGGTAGTATTCATCGAGGACTTCCATCAAATAAGATAACTGCTATTGCAGGTGAAAGTGCGACAGGTAAAACTTTCTTTGTTTTAGGTATGTGTAAAAACTTCTTAGATCAAAATCCAGATGGCGGAGTTATATTCTTTGAGAGTGAATCTGCAATAACAAAAGAGATTATTGAAGATAGAGATATTGATAGTAGTAGAATGGTTGTTATGCCAGTAACTACTGTCCAAGAGTTTAGACATCAAGCGATTACAGTATTAGATAAATACTCTGGTCAAGATGCTTCTGAAAGAAAACCATTATTACTTGTGTTAGATTCTTTAGGTATGTTATCAACTACTAAAGAAATGGAAGATACACAAGCAGGTAAAGAAACAAAAGATATGACAAGGGCACAAATTGTAAAAGCTGCTTTTAGAGTATTGACATTAAAATTAGGAAAAGCAAAAGTTCCTCTTATTATTACTAATCATACCTATGATGTTATAGGTAGTATGTTCCCTCAAAAAGAAATGGGTGGTGGTTCTGGTCTAAAATATGCGGCTAGTTCCATTGTCTATCTTTCTAAACGAAAAGAAAAAGATGGCACAGAAATCATAGGTAACATCATTCATTGTAAAAATTACAAATCCAGATTAACAAAAGAGAATAAAGTTGTAGATGTTAGACTAACCTATGATAAGGGTTTAGATAGATACTATGGTCTGCTAGATTTAGCATTGAAGTACAATATATTTAAACAAGTTTCTACAAGAATTGAATTACCAGACGGCACTAAGACCTTTGGTAAAACTATTAACAATGATCCAACAAAGTATTACACACCAGAAATATTAGAAAAGTTAGATCAAGTTTGTACGAAAGAATTTAAATACGGAGATGTAGTTGACATTAACACCACCAAAGATACACCAGACGACAAGTCCTAAACACCGAGAAGATTATGTGTTTGTAGAAAAGTCCAATGAGGACTTTACAGCACTTAAACTAATTAGTGGTCCATATGCAAGTATAGTTTACAAGTATGGTAATGTAGGATTTGCTGACGAGTCTAAAAAGACAGCAGAAGGTGCTTTGCCTATGCAGTTTGACTATACTATCATTGAGAATGGTATTATGGCTGATACTGATAGTCAAGACTTTATAGATCATATCGGTGACATATTAGTTGTACTATTAGAAGAGCAAATGAAACAAGATAAGCAATCTGAATCTGAAAAAATGCAACTAGAACTGGAACCAATAGAATAATTATGGAAAGAATTGAAACTACAGCGATTAAACATCTAATTCACAATGAAGAATATACAAGAAAGGTTTTACCTTTTCTTAAAGAAGAATATTTTTCAGATAGACATGAGCAGATTTTGTTTAGAGAGATTGAGAAGTTTGTATCGAAGTACAATAATCTTCCTACAAAAGAATCTTTATCAATAGAGATTAACTCTAATAAAAGTGTTAATGATGATGAGTATAAAAAGATTACAGATATTATATCTACACTTGATCCAGTTAAAGTTGATCTGAACTGGTTAGTTGATACAACAGAAAAGTTTTGTAAAGATCGTGCAATACATAATGCAATACTTGGTGGTATTCAGATACTTGATGGTAAAGATAAAGAACACACTCCAGAGTATCTACCAGAAATGTTATCAAATGCTTTGGCTGTTTCATTCGATCAAAAAGTAGGGCATGATTATTTAGAAGATTCAAAAGAAAGATATGATTTCTATAGGACTAAAGAAGAAAGATTAGAACTAGACTTAGATTATTTCAATAAGATAACAAGAGGTGGTATCCCATCAAAGACTTTGAATATTTGTCTTGCAGGTACTGGTGTTGGTAAAACAATGTTTATGACACACCTTGCTTCTTCAATCTTATTACAAGGTAAGAATGTTTTATATATCACAATGGAAATGGCAGAAGAAAGAATTGCAGAAAGAATTGACGCTAATCTATTGAATGTAGGTATGAGTGATTTAGAAGAATTACCATATCAAATGTATGAAACTAAGATAAATAAAGTACAAAGTAAGACTACAGGTAAATTAATTATTAAAGAATATCCAACTGCTTCTGCTCATACAGGTCATTTCAAATCTTTGATAAATGAACTGGCATTAAAGAAGTCATTTAAACCAGATATAGTTTTTATTGATTACTTAAATATATGTGCAAGTTCTAGATTTAAAGCAGGATCAAATGTTAACTCATACACATATATAAAATCAATCGCTGAAGAACTTAGAGGTTTGGCAGTAGAAAATGATATACCTATATTTTCTGCTACACAGACAACTCGAGCTGGTTTTGTAAGTAGTGATGTAGGATTAGAAGATACATCTGAAAGTTTTGGATTACCTGCAACAGCAGACTTTATGTTTGCATTAATATCATCTGAGGAACTAGAAGAAAAGAATCAGATAATGGTTAAACAATTGAAGAATAGATATAACGACCCAACTTTAAATCGTAAGTTTATCATTGGTGTTGATCGTTCTAAAATGCGACTGTATGATGTTGAACAGGTCGCTCAAGAAGATTTAGTAGATAGTGGACAAGATAAGTCATCTACTATAACAAGTAAGTTTGAAAAACAAGGTAAGTTTTCAGATTTTAAAATTTAGAAAGGAGGCACAATGGCACAAGGTAAAGTTAAATGGTTTGACGCTAAGAAAGGTTTTGGATTTATTGAACCTGATGATGGTAGTAAGGATGCATTTTTGCATATTTCAGCATTACAGGCAGCGAATATATCTACGATTGATGAAGGCGACATACTGACATACGAACTGACAGAGCAGCGAGGCAAAATGTCCGCTAGTGATGTAGTAAAAATATAAATTAATAACAAAGAAAGGGAACAGTAAAATGACTGTAACTATAAACGACAAAAAATATGATGAGCAAAAATTAGATGATACTTCTAAAGTTGCCATCATTAGAGCACAAGACGCTCAGAACAGAATCAATCAATTGAATCTTCAAATCAATGAAGCAAAGATTGTATTGAATCACTATGCTAAGCACTTAACAGATAATGTTAATCCAGACGCTGAAATCACAGATGATGAAGCATCAGTACTTAATGGTGAAGCACCTGTTGAAGAAGAAGCAGCTGCAACGGAAGAGTCTGCGTAAGCAGACTCTTCGGAGAGAGAATAAATATGATTAAAGAAGCACTATTATTAAAAGTTGAAGCAGATATCGAAATGGGCAAGGCAGAATTAAAAACATTCTTTGACAACCCACAAGGTGTTGCTGAACACATTGACTATATCGAAACAGTTGAAAAGAAAGTTGAAGCACTAGCAGTTGCTCAAGGTAAGTATAGAACACTTGTAGCACTATACGATCCACTCTTAGAACCTAAAAAGAAATAGAAGATTAATATGACAAAAGTAATTGATATGAATGATCCTGAATCAGTTTCAGAACTAAAATCAGTAGCAAATACTGCTTCAGACGAAAAAAAATTTGATATTGAATCGATAGGTGATCCAGATAGTCCCAATAGGTTTGAGATTACAGATACTAAAACTGGCAAAGTTTATTCAATAAATGCTGATGCTTTAACGGGTGGTGACTATCATCAAATTATACATTTTTCAGACGACACAATATCTGAAGAAGATATAAAAAAATACTATGAGCACGCTCTGAAAACAAATGATGATGACAATACTCCTATAGATGAACTTTGGCAAAAAGTAAATCCTGGTATTGAACTTACTGATTGTTACATTAGTTCTTATAATAAAAGTAGTGATAAAATCAAACAAGACTCAAAAGTTGGTAATGAATATATAGTTATTGTATATTTGACACCTGACTGGCAACCAGAGTATGGTGGTTCGATTGAGTTCTGGACACCTAATCTTACAGAAGAAATGAAAGCAATGGCTATTAATACACCTTATGGACTTAATGGTGATGAAAATATAAACATTGTAAAATCATGTTGGCCAAAAACAGGTCGTGTTGTAGTATTTGACGCAAGAATACCTTATATATTAAGGTCAGTTGAAAATGAAATGCTTAAAAATGTATCAATAGTATTTAAAGGTAAGAGTAAGGTAAACTAACAATGAGATTATCTAGATCAAGACAATTCAGTTCTTCTAAAAAAGAAAAACGACCTAGTACTAAGAATACTAAGTTGAGTTATAAGACCGTAATGGTTAAAAAGAATAGAAAGATCCTCTGGCAATGCATTGAGAAACCCACAGGATCTATTATCTGTGAGCATTTCTTCAAAGAGGATGCAGACTCAGTTACAAAACATCAAAATAAACATAGACAATGGGAACCCAATGGGGGCATTGTCGAATTCCTCACCCTCGGTAATATCAAAGACCAATAAT
>Ga0308013_10000461_pt1 | contig 21444 bp, 27 predicted proteins | sample Neamet181_FD_203131 | JGI IMG/M metagenome (GOLD analysis project Ga0308013, IMG submission 203131) | Marine microbial communities from water near the shore, Antarctic Ocean - #181 | ecosystem: Environmental > Aquatic > Marine > Unclassified | place: Southern Ocean | collected 2014-07-25
GCTTTATCACATGATATTTACTACAAAATCATTGATCCAAAAGCTGATACAGCAAAAAGACTAATCGTTGCTCGTGTACTTCTAGTAATAATCGGTGCCGCAGGTGCTTATATAGCTTCATTTAGGCTTACAAGTATTTTAGGTTCGGTTGCCTGGGCATTTGACTTTGCAATGTCAGGTTTATTCTTCCCGCTTGTACTTGGTGTATGGTGGAAGAGAGCTACTAGAGAAGGTGCAATCGCCGGAATATTAGCAGGAATATCTTCAGGGTTGGTATACTTATTGTATGTTTATCCTAAGTTCTCTGTTGCTATCTGGGGAGTTGCTCATGACCCTTGGTTAGGCATAGATCATTTAAGATTTGGAATGATCGGTGCTCCAATTTGTTTAGTAACAATGGTTGTAGTCAGTTTAATGACTAAGGAACCAGACGCTGCTACTCAGAAAATGGTTGATGACTGTAGAGTACCTACAGGCAAACCTATATTGGGTAAACAACACTAGTAATAAAATATAAAAATTAAAGGGGCGAAATTTTCGCCCCTTTTTTTTTGCCTAAATAATGATATCTTAGATTTATGATACCTACTTGGATAATTGTTCTTGATTACATACTTGGCATGATTATGTGGACTTTAATTGGTCGAGCTTTTATGAATATTTTTCAGAGAGAAGACTCCACTTTTTTTTTTATGAAGGTTTTTGTAAAATATACAAATCCAATAATAAATTTATTTAAATTTATCACTCCCAGCTTTTTATTTGGAGGGTTTATTGCACTTTACGTAGCTTGGTTTTTTTATCTTTTTAGATTTTATGCTATGCCGTATCTATTAGGTTACGATGTGTGGGGTATGCTCGCATTTCCACTGGAAAGTGATTTTTCTAAACAACTTTACCGCTTATTTTATTAACAAACTATTTTTTTGACATCATTAAAGTTTAAAATATATATAAGTAAGTATGAGTTCTTTAATCAAAATATCACCCTCTATTCTTTCTGCGGATTTTAGTAAATTAGGGGAAGAGATAACTGCTCTTGAAAAAGCAGGTGCTGACTACATTCATATTGATGTTATGGATGGTCATTTTGTGCCCAATATTACAATTGGACCAGAGGTTATTAAAAGATTAAGACCGATAACAAAACTCACATTCGATGTTCATTTAATGATTAAGCCTGTAGATAATTTTATTAAAGATTTCGCAGAAGCAGGTGCTGATATTATTACTGTACATCCTGAGGCTACTAAAAATTTATCACAAACTATTAAACTAGTTAAGAGTTTTGGAAAGAAAGTTGGAGTGTCACTGAAACCTGAATCTCCAATTAGTTTAATTACTCCACATATAGATCAGATAGACTTAATTTTAATTATGAGTGTAAATCCTGGTTTCGGAGGGCAAAAATTTATGCCTGAAGTTTTAGATAAGATGAAAACACTTAAAAATATCGTTGAAGAAAGAAAACTTAATATCGATATAGAAATTGATGGTGGTATTAATTTTAATAATAGTAAAAAAGCAAAAGACTCTGGGGCAAATATTTTAGTTTCTGGTTCAACAGTTTTTAAGGAAAATAATGGTGATTTAAAAAAGAATATTCAATTACTTAGATCTAATTAATGTTTAACTTTAAGGCTGTTTATTTTTACTTACTAGCAGTAAAAATTACCCTTGTTAATTTTTTAAAAAAACTTTATTTTACAACAAGTCATTATAATAAATCTTTGGCAACTAAGTCACCAGATCAATTATATTTTTATCCAAATTCTTTTCTGCTCTCTTCATTTGTAAATCAAAAAAATTTTATTTTTAAACTTTCACAGGTAAATATTAATAAATTTTGGAATGAACATACAAATAAAAAAGAAGAAGAAGATCTTAATAGTTTTTTTTGGTTAAATTTAATTAATAGAAAAAATGATGGATTATTAATACAAAAAATTATTACTATTTGGATTAAAAATAACAATAAGTATAATAGAAAAAATTGGCAAGATTTACCTACTAGTAAAAGAATTTTAGCCTGGATTCTAAACGCTGATATTATTCTAAATAATGCAGATAAGAACTTTAGACAATTATTTTTTAATTCGATAATTAGTCAAGTTAATCATTTAAAAAATAATTTAAATTATGAAAAAAACCCTATAAAAAAAATTGAAATTATTTCTGCAATTATTTTATCTGGACTCGTGTTTAAAGAATATAATAAAAATTTTGAACTTGGTATCAAAGAACTAAAAAATATTATTGAAAATTTTTTTGATAGTGATGGCTGTCCTATAAATAGAAATATTTACGATCTTGTTCAATGTTCAAAATTTCTAGTATTGATCAAGGAATGTTGCAAAGATGCACAAGAATATATTCCTGATTACCTGGATGATATTGTTGATAAACTAATAAACTGTGTTTACTCTATAAGAACTCCTACACACAAAAACCCATTGTTTAATGGTGCTAGTGAGTTTAAAATGGATTCATACATAGAGTATTTGGTAGGTTTAGAATATAAAACAGAAAACATTAAAAATAATATTAATCAAATTCATATTTTAAAAGGAAGAAAATATTTACTTTTTTTTGACGTTGGTGCCCCACCTAAGAAAGAAAATTCCAGTAATTACCAGTTTGGTCCCTTATCTTTTGAATATTTTTTTAATAATTATAAAATAATAACTAATTGTGGTTTTGGAAGTAAAATATCAAAAAAAGCAGAATTAATTAGCAAACTTACATCGGCACAATCTACCTTGTGCCTTAACGACACAAGTGTAGCAAAGTTTGAAAGAAACAACCTAATAAATAATATTTTTGGTGCATCAACAATATCATCTTTCAAAGTTTTTGATTTCAATACTAATGAAGATGAAGATTCAATATCTGTTTCGGCGAAACACGATGCTTATAAAAATAATTTTAATTATCTTCATGAACGTAAGTTAAAAATAAATAAAAAAAATGGAAATTTGTTTGGTGTAGATAATTTAATTCATGTAAATGATGAGAATGAATTAGTTAATGATTATAGTATTAGATTCCATCTTTATCCGGGTATTAGCGCTGTACAAACAATTGATAAAAATTCAGTTTTAATTCAGATAGAGAAAGGTAAATCATTGGTGTTTACTGCTACTAATCAAAATATATCTTTAGAAAAAAGTATATTTTTAGGTAGAAATCAAATAATTAATAATTCTTGTATTACTATTTCAGGCACACTTAAAAAAAATGAAAATAAAAATATTCATTGGGAAATTAAAAAGAATAACTAAATATGCAACAAAAAATTAAAACAGCTTTAATATCAGTTTCAGATAAGACAGATCTTTCTAGTGTTCTTAAAACTCTAAATAAATTCAAAGTAAAAATTATAAGTTCCGGTGGTACTCATAAATCTATAAAAAAATTAGGTTATATGTGTACTGAAATTTCATCTTATACCGGATTTAAAGAAATGTTAGACGGAAGGATAAAAACACTACATCCTAAAATTCATGCGGGTATACTTCATGATAGATCAAATAAGAAACATTCTAAAGAAATGAATAAACAAAAATTTCCTTCGATTGATTTAATTATTGTTAATTTTTATCCATTTCAAAAAATAGTAACTAGCTCAAAAAATAGTAAAAAAATTATTGAAAACATTGATATTGGAGGGCCTACAATGGTTAGGGCTGCCGCTAAAAATTTTAATAATGTTTTAATCGTAACTAGCAAGAATGATTATTCAGATTTAATAAATGAAGTTGAAAAAAATAAAGGAAGTACATCTCTTAATTTTAGGGAATATATGTCCAGTAAAGCTTTTGGTTTAACTGCATATTATGACGCGATGATAGCAAATTGGTTTAATCAAAAATTGAATATAAAATTTCCAGAAAGAAAAACTATATTTGGAAAAAGATTCAAGGATTTGAGGTATGGAGAAAACCCTCATCAACGTAGTTCGATTTATGTAAGTGATTATAGTGATGCAAAACTTGGATTAAATCAATTAAGTGGCAAAGATCTCAGTTATAATAATTACAATGATATTTTTGCATCTTTAGAAATATTACTCTCTTCAGGGAAAAAACCTTCAACTGTAATAATTAAACACGCTAACCCCTGTGGTGTTTCTACAAATAAGTCAGCTCTATCTTCTTTTAAAAATGCATACGCATGTGACCCTATAAGTGCATTTGGTGGAATTATAGCTTGTAATTTTAAAATTAGTAAAAAAATAGCAGAAGAAATAAATAAAAATTTTACAGAAGTTGTCTTAGCTAGAGGGTTTGAAAAAGATGCTCTTAATATTTTAAAGAAAAAAAAGAATCTAAGAATAATTGATATTTCAAAGTATAAACAAAACAATGAAACAACTTTAAGAACTTTTGATAATTCTTTTATAATGCAAGATAAAGACAAACTAATTTTTAATAAGAAAACTTTAAAGTTTGTTACAAATAATAAGCCAACTAAAAATGAATTAAAAGAAATTGAATTTGCATTCAATATTGCTAAATATGTAAAATCTAATGCAATCGTTTTAACAAATAATCTATCAACTATTGGGATTGGAGCCGGGCAACCAAGCAGACTTGATAGTTGTAAAATTGCAGTTCAAAAGGCTAGGTTATTTCAAAAAAATAAAATAAAAAATTCAATAGCTGCTTCAGATGCTTTTTTTCCCTTTGCTGATGGAATAAAATCTTTGATTTCTGCTGGTGTCAAAATTATTGTTCAACCAGGTGGATCGATTAGAGACCAAGAGGTCATTAATGTTGCCAACAGAGCAAAAATAAAGATGGTGTTTACTGGGATCAGACATTTTAATCACTAGTCAATCTGATCTACTTTAGCTGCTAGTATAAAATCACTTTCAGTCAATCCTTTGATAGCGTGTGTGAGTATTTTAATTTTAGAATATCCCCAACCAAAAGAAATATCTGGGTGATGTCCTTCTTGTTCAGCAATTGCACTTACTTTACGTACAAATTTTTCGCTTTCAACAAAATTTTTAAATTTAAAAATTTTTATTAAATAAAAAATATTGTCATTATTATTTTTAACATTCCAACCATCTACTTTTTTTAAGTACTCATTAATTTCACTCCTATCGAATGGAGAAGTTTTACCATCATTTGCTAAACAATTTTTTTTGTGAAGTTTTTCCATATTATTAATGGAGCGGGCAAAGGGGGTCGAACCCTCGACCTTCTCGTTGGCAACGAGACGCTCTACCACTGAGCTATGCCCGCAAATTTAAAAGTTATTATAAATAGAGGTTTTTTTTAAAGCAAGCAATAAGAATAAAATGCCGCTATAGTTAGTTAGATTTTTCTAATATACTTAAGTACAATTATGAAACTAAAATTACCTAAAATTATTCCTATTTTTCCGTTAAGCGGTGTTATTTACTTTCCTAAAACTAATTTGCCACTCAATATTTTTGAACCGAGATATCTAGCTCTGGTCAATGATTCTATGGAGTCAAATAAATATATAGGTATGATTCAATCCAAGAAAAATAGCTCGGAAGTATATTCGGTAGGCTGTCTTGGTAGAATAACTGAAAATAAAAAAATTACAGATGGTAGATTATTGGTTAATCTTGTAGGTATTACGCGTTTTGAGATAAAAGCTGAAACAAGTAGTAAAAAAAGTTACAGAGAATTTGAAGTCACATACGATAAATTTAGGAATGATCTAGAAGAAGAAAAAGAACAATTGAATAAAAAAGAAACTATAGAAATACTATCTGAAAAAATAAAAATTTTTTTCCAAAAAAATGGGTTGTTGCTTAATTGGAAAGAGTTTGAAAAATTAGATCAAAACCAGAGAATAAACACCTTGGCGATGATAGCGCCTATATCAGATGAAGAAAAACAAACAATTTTAGAATCAGTTAATATTCAGTCTAAAGCTAAGATATTATCTCAAATAATTGAATTTTATTTACACGAGAGTTCAGCAAGCAACGCAATGGTACAGTAGTTAAAACGAGATCCCTTTATCTGATATTGTTTGACTAATTTTTTTAATAAATTTAAAATTTTTAATATTTTCAAGTATAGTTTTTCTAATTGAAAAAAAATATTTATTTTCTTTAAAAAAAATATTAGTTAGATTTACTCCAAGTCCTATAATTGTATTTTCTGGCTTTCTAGATTGGTAAAAATCTTTTAACAAAAAACTATTTTTAAACAAAAGTCCTAATTTTAATGTTTTGTTTATTAATTCACTCAATTTTTTGATATCTCTTAGAACTAAATTAAAACCTTGACCAGCCATAGGGTGAATAGCGTGTAAACCATCACCTAAGATTAATGTGTTACTTTTGAAATATTTAGTTTTTAAATTTAACTTAATTGGAAATGATTGAATGTCGTCAATTTTTTTAATTTTAATTTTATTAAATAGTTTTTTAATTTTTGAGGCTAGAATTTTTTTAATTATTTTATTATTTTTATAAAAAAAAGAATCACTTACACTCCAAACTATAGAAAAAGATTTCTTATGAAATGGCAAGATTGCAAGAGGTCCCTCTTTTAAAAAATATTGACTTACATTATCAATTTTAGAATCATGTTCAATATTTGTGGTTAAAGCAATTTCTTTATAAGTTTTTTCAATAACTCTTCCCTGACTTATTTTATCATATAATTTTGAATGACTTCCAATACTTAAGATTATTAAATCATAAGAAATGAATTTTTTATTTAGTAAGACGGATCCATCTGTATAATTTATTTGACTAATATTTTTTTTAATTAATCTAATATTTTTTTTTTTAATAATTTTTTTATTTAATTCTTCTCTTAATTTTTTATTCTTAAAAATATACATAAGATTTTTTTTTTTAAAATTTAAAAAATTTTTAATATTTACCAAATCTTCAAAAAATAAATTAATTTCTTTACATGGCCAAAAAATATTTTTGATATTAATTTTTTGTTTAATAAACTGATAACTACTTTCTGATATTGCTGTTGTTCTATTGTCATTTTTAATTTTATTTTTTGTATTATTGCCTAAATATAAATCTATTATAATATTTTCTCTGCTCAGGATTTTAGCGGCAGAAAGCCCAGCTAAACCATCACCAATAATGCAAATTTTTTGTAAGTTCATGTTTTAAAATTTTATCAATTTAATAAAAATGATACAAAGTAAACTAATTGATTCGTTAAATGAATAATGATTTATAAAAATATTATAGAATTTTTGAAAAAGCGAACCATAGAATTAATAGGTTTAACGCTAATTTTTACTGCTTTATTGTTAATAATATCCTTTATTTCATACTCACCGAATGACCCAACTTCCTTTTATGGAGATGAAAAGGTTATTGTTAATAATTTTTTAGGAATTTACGGGGTCATAGTAGCTAATTTTTTGTTACAAAGTTTTGGCTTAGCTTCGTTTTTATTTCTAATTACGGTCATTATTTGGGGGATTAGTTTGATTGTCAAAAAAGAAATAAAAAAAATTCATTTTAAATTATTTTATACAATTTTGTATCTCATATTTAGTTGTATATTTATTTATTTAACATTTAATAATTCCTTTTGGTTAATAGATAATGGTAATTCAGGTTTTGTAGGACAAATTTTCTATAATTGGTTTTTGATCTTTTTACCAAATCTCAATAATGAATATTTTGTTTTTACTTTTATCGTCTTAAGTTTAATTTTTTTTATTTTAGCTTCTAATATAAATATAAAATATTTTTGGTTACCCGTTGTAATTTTTTTAAATATATTTAAAAAAAAAAAATTACTTTCTCAGGCTAAAGTTATTGAAGAAGAGGAAAGTGAAAGATTGATAGAAAATACACAAATTAATTCAACACCACAACAGGCTTTTTCTTTTGAAAAAATTACAGAGATTGTTAAAACTGATGTAAATCCTGAAAGTTTTAAAAACTTTAGACTTCCTTCGGTAGAGTTATTGGAAAAAAATCCTTCTAAAATTAATCTTTTAGATCACTCTAAAAATAGACCAGATGGAAAATTTATAGAAAAAATTTTATTAGATTTTGGTATAGATGGAAAAATAACAAAAATTAATAACGGTCCAGTAGTTAGTTTATACGAATTTGAACCTGCGCCTGGAGTGAAAGTATCTAAAATTATTAATTTGTCTGACGATATTGCTCGAAATACCAGTTCTACTTCGGCAAGAGTCTCTACTATTCCAGGAAAAAATACAGTCGGGATTGAAATACCAAATGAGACGAGAGAAAGTGTTTACTTAAGAGAAATTATCTCAAATGAAAGATTTCAAAAAAAAGATATCAAACTTCCTATAGCCCTAGGGAAAAGTATTTCAGGTATTCCAATCGTAGGCGATTTAACAGCAATGCCGCATTTGTTAATAGCTGGTACAACAGGCTCTGGTAAGTCTGTTTGCATTAATACAATAATAGTTTCTCTTCTTTACAAATTAAATCCAGATCTGTGCAAATTTATATTAATTGATCCTAAAATGTTAGAACTTTCAGCATATGAAGGTATTCCTCATTTATTAAGTCCGGTTATTACAGACTCTAAAAAAGCTGCAGCAGCTTTAGGTTGGACGGTGAAAGAAATGAATAATAGATACAAGTTGATGAGTAAAGATGGGGTTAGAAATATTGATGGATATAACGCAAAACATAAACTTAAAATGCCCTATATTGTTGTTGTCGTAGATGAAATGTCAGATCTAATGCTTGTTGCTGGCAAAGAAATAGAAAACTATATTCAAAAACTTTCACAAATGGCCAGAGCAGCAGGAATTCATATAATAATGGCAACTCAAAGACCAAGTGTAGATGTAATTACTGGTACAATCAAAGCTAATTTTCCTACACGAATATCATTCAGAGTAAGTTCAAAAATTGATAGTAGAACAATACTAGGGGAACAGGGTTCAGAACAATTACTAGGTAATGGTGATATGCTCTTCATGTCGTCTGCTAATAGAATAATTCGTATTCATGGTCCTTATGTTTCTGAAAAAGAAATTGAAAAAATCACAAGTGTTTTAAGAGCCCAAGGGGAGCCTGATTATATTGGTGAAATAACCATCAATGATAGACAGGATAATATCGAATCTAACTTAGGTAACGATACTGATGAATTATACAATCAAGCATTAGATATTATAAAATCTGAAGGGAAAGCATCAACCAGTTTTTTACAGAGAAAATTACAAATAGGATATAATAGAGCAGCTAGAATTATAGACATGATGGAAGAAAAAGGAGTTGTCAGTAAGGCAAATCATGTCGGCAAAAGAGAGGTTTTGTAAATTTTGTTTAATAAATTTTTCATAGTTTTATTTATTTTTATTAATTTTTCATTAAACCTTAACTCTAAAGAAAAAGAATTAATAATTAATCGATTAAATAGTATTAATAATATTACTTTTAATTTTGAACAAATAACAAATAAAAAAAAAGAAATAGGCACATGTATTCTTTATTTTGATAACAAACTTAGTTGTGACTACAAAGATTCTATGCAAAAAAGAATTCTAGTAAATGGTAAAACACTAGTTGTTCATCAAAAAAGGTATGATAAAATTTCTTTTTATCCAATTAAAAATTCTCCACTCATTAAAATTTTTAATAAGAAAAAACTGATAAATTTAATTAAAGAGTCAGATTATCATTTAAATGGTAAAATTAATTTAACCTACATAGGAAAAGATAAAGAAAAAATTATAATTTTTTTTAATAAAAACAACTACGATCTAGTCGGCTGGAGAGTGGTTGATCAACTACAAAATATAGTTAATTTTTCTATAAAAATTACACAAGAGAACACTAAAATTAATCCAAAAATTTTTGAAATTCCCTCTACCAACTAAATTATAAAGTCTATTTCTTCTTCTTTGAATATACTCAATCCCTTTGAAAGATAATTGTTTAAAGCATGTTTGTGGTCCAAACTACAGGTATGCACCCACAATCTTTCAATGTTTCGGTCAAATATATTTTGTATAATATATTTTAATAAAAAAGATCCCAATTTTTTGCCTTGATATTCTTTTAGAATACCCATTTGTATTAATTCCATTTCATTTTTATCTCTATGAAATTCTTGTTCGTAAAAACCTACGAGTTCGTCTTTTATTTTCATGATTCCTATTTCTAAATTTTTATTATCTAAATATTTTATCCATTCTTTGTCTGACCACAAAAGCCTGTCTCGCCAAAAATGATCCTTGCCTATTTGACGATAAAAGAATTTATTTATGTTAATATCTTTTTTACTTTCTAGAGAAATTTTAGTATCTTGAGGAAAATTAATGTTTTGATTTAACTTCTTATTTTTTTTTAATTCTAAAAAAAATCTTTGAACTTTAAGCATTTAATAAAATTAAATAACCATTTTTCCAATTTTTTCACCGCCAAAAATATGGTAATGAAAATGGGGGACTTCTTGTCCGCTGTCTAAACCAATATTGCTAAGTATTCGATAACCTGTTTCAGAACTAGAAATTTTAAGCATCTTAACAATATGGGTGATAGACTTATTAAATTCTACAATTTCTTTTTCTGACGCTTCGGTATTAAAATGATCTAAGTCTATATACTCACCTTTAGGAATTACTAAAATATGTAATTTTTTTTGGGGATTAATGTCATAGAAAGATAAAGCATATTCATTTTCATATACTTTATTACAAGCTATTTCGTCTCTTAAAATTTTAGCAAAAATGTTATTTTTATCATATTTCATTTTGTTCTATTTTTTTTTTCATCATGACCAGATTGATTTTTTCTTTTTTCTAGTTCCTTAATAACATCTGTAAACTTAATTCCTTTAGCTTCTAGTATAACTAAAAAATGGTAAATTACATCAGCAGACTCATGAACTATATTATTGTCTTTCTTTACTGCTTCTAAAAATTCCTCACTTTCTTCTTCAAATTTTTTTAAACATTCATCAATTCCTTTTGATAGCAGGAAAGACGTGTAAGATTTTTCTACATCTTCGCTCTTTCTAGATTTAATAATTTTTGTCAACTCTAATAAAAAATCACTCATTATTTGATTCTAACTGGAACACCTTTAGATGCCAAATATTCTTTTGCTTGTTGAATGGTAAACTCTCCATAATGAAAAACAGATGCTGCTAAAACTGCACTCGCTCCACCTTTTTTTATTCCTTCATATAAATGTTCTAAATTGCCTACACCTCCAGAAGCTATAACTGGTATGCTAACTTTGCTTGTTACACTGTTTAAAAGATCAATGTCATAACCAGTTTTAGTGCCATCTTTATCCATTGAGGTTAAGAGAATTTCTCCTGCTCCATTTTGTTCTGCTTTTACTGCAAAATCAATTGCGTCTATCCCTGTTTTATTTCTTCCACCATGAGTAAGAATCTCCCATTTATTATCTGATATTTTTTTTGCATCTACTGCAACAACCATACACTGTGTTCCAAATTTTCTTGAGGCTTCTTTAATAAAGTTAATATCATTAACTGCAGCAGAATTTATTGATACTTTGTCTGCACCAGCTAAAAGTAGGTCTCTTATATTTTGAATTGATTTTATACCTCCTCCAACTGTTAATGGTACAAAACATTTTTCAGCTGTTCTATTTACTATATCAATAATCGTATTTCTATTTTCATGTGTTGCCGTAATGTCTAAAAAACAAATTTCATCCGCTCCACATTTATCGTAATATTCTGCTTGTTCTACAGGGTCTCCAGCATCTTTTAAATCGATAAAGTTTATTCCTTTCACAACTCTTCCATTGTTAACGTCTAAGCAGGGAATAATTCTATTTTTTAACATTAATTAATTTTACTTAACTCTTCTAGCTTTATTCTATTTTCATAAATTGCTTTACCAACTATTATTCCTTCGATCTTTTTATTATCACTAATAATTTTATTAATATCATTCATGGAACTTACTCCTCCAGATACTATTACTGGTATATTAATCGTATCGGCTATTTTGTAGCTATTTTTAAAATTTGGACCTGTGTTAGTTCCGTCTTTGTCAATATCTGTATAAATTAATCTAGATATACCATAATCTTTAACTGTATTTAGAAAGTCAAATATATTTATGTTTGTTTGATCTCTCCATCCAGATGTTGCTATATTATTTTTTCTTGCATCTAGTGATAAAGCAATTTGTCCAGAATATTTTTTACAGCATCTTTCTAAAAAAGATTTATCTTTAATTGCCGCTGTTCCTAAAATAATTTTATCAGAACCTATGTCTAGTAATTTAGCAATACTATCTTCAGATCGTATTCCACCACCAATTTCTACTTTAAAATTAAATTTTTTAACAATTTCTTCTATGGCTTTTAAATTAACTAGATTTCCTTCTAATGCTCCATCTAAATCAATAATATGTAAATATTTAAAACCAGCGTTGCTGAAAGCCTCTGCTTGATTAATAGGATTTTCATTGTAAATTTTTTCACTTTTAAAATCACCTTTAGTGAGTCTTACACATTTTCCGTTTTTTAAATCGATTGCAGGTAAAATCTTCATATTTTTAAAAAACTAGTAAGTATTTTGATTCCTGTATTTTGACTTTTTTCTGGATGAAATTGTGATCCATAGATATTTTCACAACATACAGCCGCGACTATTTCTTTGCCATAATTAACAGATAAACAAACTACTTTTTTGTCTTTTGGAATAAATTCATAGCTGTGAATAAAGTAAGCATGATTATTGTGGTTTATATTTTTAAAAACTTCAGAAAAATTTTTTATGTTTAATTCATTCCAGCCCATGTGTGGTATTTTTAAATTAGCTGAAGTAGACTTTATTTTAACAACATCACCTTCGATCCAATTAAATCCTAAAGTTTCTTCTTCCTCATACCCAGTAGTCGCAAATAGCTGCATGCCCGCACAAATTCCGTAAATTGGTTTTTTTTTAATCATTACACTTTCTTTCAATTCTTCATCTAAACCCTTGATACCTTCGATTCCTTTTCGACATGCTTTGAACGATCCTTGTCCAGGTAAAACTAATTTGTCTGCTTTTTTTATGTCACGAATATCGGAACTTATCTTAACGGAGTAACTAAGGTTATTTTCTGAATTAGCTTTTTCTATTGATTTAGCTATGGACCGTAAATTACCAACGCCGTAATCGACAATTGTAAGTAACATTTATTTTAAAGTTTGCCTTTTGTTGAGGGAATAGATGATTTAATTCTTTTATCTATTTCAAATGCATCTTTTAAAGATCTGGCCAAACCCTTAAAGCAAGATTCAATTTTGTGATGGCTATTTTCACCGTAAACATTTTCTATATGTAAAGTGATCCCAGCTGATTGTGAAAAAGCTTGAAACCATTCTTTGAAAAGTTCTGTATCCATTTCACCTAATTTTTCAACTTTTAAATCAACCTTCCAAATTAAATAGGGTCTGTTAGAAACATCTATAGCAACACGTGTTAGTGTTTCATCCATGGGTATTAGTGCATGGGCATATCTTCTTATTCCTTTACGGTTACCAGCTGCTTTGCTGATAGCTTCTCCTATGGCTATGCCTGTATCTTCTGTTGTGTGATGTAAGTCGATATGAGTATCACCTATAGCTTTTACAGAAATGTCTATTAAAGAATGTTTAGAAAGTTGCTCAAGCATATGGTTTAAAAAACCAATTCCAGTATCAATTTTATATTTACCTTTACCGTCAATATTAACTTCAACAGAAATACTTGTTTCTTTGGTTTTTCTAGATATTTTTGCTTTTCTATTCATAAATTAATAGTGAATTTATTCAATGATATATAGCGAAATTTAGATTTTATCAATAAACAGAAATTGTCTATTGAAGATATAAAATTAATAGCTACATACATTATATGGATACTAGCGAAAAATGGCACGGAACTACAATTGTTTTACTAAGAAAAAATAATGAAACTGTAGTTGCGGGTGATGGACAAGTTAGTCTTGGAAATACAGTATTAAAAAGTAATGCTAAAAAAGTTAGAAAAATTGAAAAACGCGGGGTGATTGCTGGCTTTGCTGGATCTACTTCAGATGCACTTACTCTGTTTGAAAGATTAGAAGCTAAATTAGAAAAACACGCTGGTAATCTTCCAAGAGCAGCTGTGGAACTCGCAAAAGATTGGAGAACAGATAAATATTTAAGAAGACTCGAAGCTCTAATGGCTGTTGCCGATAAAGAAAATAGTTTTATTATTTCTGGGACCGGCGATGTTTTAGAGCCAGAGGATAATATTATTGCAATAGGATCAGGTGGCAACTATGCTTTAGCCGCTGCAAAGGTTTTAATTAAAAATAATCTTACCGCAGAAGAAGTTGCGCGACATGCCATAAAAATAGCTTCCGAAATTTGTGTTTTTACGAACAATAATATTACAGTGGAAAAAGTCTAGAGATGACTGAATCAACTAAAGTCACAAATTTAAATTTAGTCAAAGAAATTAAAAAAAAAGAATCTTCTACAGTAAGTGCTTTGTCACCAAGAGAAATTGTTTCTGAACTTGATCGATATGTTATTGGTCAAACTAATGCAAAGAAGGCTGTTGCTGTTGCATTACGTAATAGATGGAGAAGGCAAGCTCTTGATGAACAGATGCGCGAAGAAGTATTGCCAAAAAATATTTTGATGATTGGGCCAACTGGAGTTGGTAAAACAGAAATCTCTAGAAGATTGTCGAAATTAGCTGAAGCCCCTTTTATTAAAGTAGAGGCAACAAGATTCACAGAAGTTGGGTATGTTGGAAGAGATGTAGAGCAAATCATAAGGGATCTTATTGAAATAGCTATAGCCTTAGAAAAAGAGAAGAAAAGAAAAGAAGTTCATGTTAAAGCTCAATTATTAGCAGAAGAAAAAGTTTTAGATTCTTTGGTAGGAAATAAAGCAAGCGCAGCTACTAAAGAGAGCTTTAGAAAAAGGCTCAGAAGTGGGGATTTGGACAATAACGAAATAGAGATAGAGGTGAATGAAAGCCCATCTAATATGCAAGGTTTTGAAATTCCAGGGATGACTGGTGCTAATATTGGAATGATTAATGTCAGTGAGATGCTTGGGAAATCAATGGGCCAAAAAGCAAAAAAAAAGAAAATGAACGTAAAAGAGTCTCATGATATTTTAATTGCTCAAGAGTCAGATAAATTAATTGAACAGGACAAGATAGTAAGTGAAGCTAAAAAAGCTACAGAAGATAATGGTATTGTATTTTTAGATGAAATTGATAAAATCTCTGCGCGTGGTGATCGTACCGGTGGTGATGTATCTAGAGAAGGTGTCCAGAGGGACTTATTACCTTTAATCGAAGGCACAACTGTTAATACAAAACATGGACCTATTAAAACTGATCATATTTTATTTATTGCATCAGGCGCTTTTCAACTCGCAAAACCATCAGACTTATTACCTGAACTTCAAGGACGTTTACCTATAAGAGTAGAATTAAATGCTTTAACAGAAGATGACTTTAAAAGAATTCTAAAAGAACCAGATAATAGTTTAATTAAACAATATGTTGCTCTATTAAAAACAGAAGATGTTCATTTAGAATTTACTGATGATGGCATTGACTTGTTAGCTAAAATATCAGCAGAAGTAAACGCATCGGTAGAAAACATAGGTGCAAGAAGATTGCACACGCTGCTGGAAAAGGTCTTAGATGATATTAGCTTTACAGCTTCAGATCGCGCTGGTGAAAAAGTTATAATAGATAAAAATTATATTGAAAAAAATATTGGTGAATTAACAAAAGATACTGATCTAAGTAAGTTTATATTATAATTTTTTTAGTTTTATAACAATAGCTCCCTCTCCTCCATCGTTAATGGAAGCTTTTTCGATACTAAAAATTTTATCTGATAAATCTTTTTGTGAATTTATATACTCTGGTACTGAAAATTTTAACTTGCTAAGTTCTTTAGACACGTAAGTATTATGATCAGTGTTTGAGTGCAGTCCTTTACCGGTTATTAGTAAAATTTCTGTAAATCTACTTTCTTGGCAATTAATTATTAATTCACGAACTTTTTGATTGGCGTCTAACAATGTAAAGCCATGTAGATCGAAACGAAGTCTGTGATTTTTTTCTAATGGTTTTTTATTTACTAGCTCTTTGTCAAAAATATCTTTGGGATCTTTTAGATATTCTTCCCATTGAGTTCTGTCAAAATTTGAAAGATTTTCTTTTTTTTTCACTTACTAATAATTTCAGCCAGATACCAATTAGGACTTTTACTGGAAACACTTTTAGAAAACTTCCAATGATCTGTGACTGTTTTAATTTTATCTGGGTCCCCTTCAAAAATTGTATCATTTTTATCTTTTTTGACTGATATTATCTCACAAACAATTTTAACGGTTGCAACAAGTTCATTATTTGTTTTCTCAAATTTTTCAACAATAGCTTCTTTAACTCCAATAAATGTAAGTTCTGATTTTATGTTTTCTTTATTTCTGTGGTCAATTGCTTGTTCAAAATTGACATAAATTTCTTTTGTTAAAAGTTTTTTAAGCTCTTCTTTTTCTCCCTTAGCAAAAGAAGTTATAATGTTCTCATATGCAATTTCTGCGCCTTTCAAAAAATCTTTTTTTTCGTTATTTTCTATTACTTCTTTTAGGACAGGTTTAGCCACTTTTTCAGTTTTAAACTGAGTATATTTTTTTTCCTCAAAGGGACTTGAACTTTTGACATCATGACCAGTTTTTTTGCCCAATATGTTTCGAAGTCGCAAGATGATAAATCCGGCGATCATAGCTAGTAAAATTATGTCAATAAAACCAAAATTGTTGCTCATTATTTGATAAATATACATTAATAATATATTTTTGTAAGAAGCAAATGAACACACTATTACTAATAATTATCGGATTACCAACTTTAGAAATCATTCTTATGATTAAAATAGGCCAACAAATTGGGGCGTTAAATACTATTGTAGTAATCTTTTTTACAGCAGTAGTTGGAATTTATTACGCTAAAATTGAGGGTATAAATACGATTAAGTCAGGTATGACAAATCTATATGAAAATAAAATTCCTTTTTACGAAATGCTTTCTGGTGCCTCAATAGCTATAGCAGCAATTTTGTTGATTCTACCTGGATTTATTTCTGATACAATTGGTTTTTTTCTACTTATTCCCTTCACAAGAAAAACAATAATCAATTTTTGGTTAAAAAATAAAATTCATAAAAATACAAAAAATAATAAAGATGTTATAGATGCTGAAATAATAGAAGAAGAAAAGAACAAAGATGAATTATAAAATAATAGGTAAATATATTAAAGATTTAAAATTTGAAATACCAAACCCAAAAGTTTTTTTCACTTTAGAAAAAAATATTTCAAATTATAAAATAAATATTGATATTAAAAGTTATCGTTTCAAAGAAAAAATTATTGAAGTCTCAGTCACGCTTTCCTTGAATCCAACTAATAATAATGTAGATAAAATTAATACTAAGATTGTTTTTTCAGCAATTATTGAAATTGATGGCGAACTAACAGAAAAAAAATCTCTAGAAGAAATTATTTTAATTAAGGTACCTAATGATATTTATCCAGAGATTAGATTGTTATTTATTTTATTATTTGAGAAATCTGGTTTTAATAAAATTAAAATTGAAGAAAAAATTGATTTTAAAGAATTATACCTGAAAAAGACCATTCAATAATAATTTTTCTTGAGTTTTTTTTTTAAAAAATTGCTATGTAATTTAGTTTCTTCGGCTGAAATTATAACTACTTCTTTACAATAATTTTTACTAGAATTTTTCTTTATTTCCTTGTTCTCTTCATTGTTTTCATTGGAGAATATAAGTTTAGGTTCTTTGGCATCTAATAAATTTATATAAACTTCTCTTAGTAATTCGCAATCTAACAAGGCATTATGCTTAGTTCTTCTTGATAAATCTATTCCAAATCTTCTACAAAGAGCGTCGAGCGAGTTTGAGGATCCGGGAAATTTACCTCTAGCAATTTCTAGGCTATCTATAATATTAGTTTTTTTTATTTCATCTTTTTTAACTAGCTTAAGTTCGTGGTTTAAAAAACCTAAATCGAAAGAAGCATTATGAATTATAATTTTTTTGTCTTTGATAAACTCAAGAAACTCATCGGCTATACTGGCAAAAATTTCCTTATCTTTTAAAAATTCAGTTGAGAACCCGTGTATTTTATAAGCTCCCTCTGGAACATCTCTCTCCGGGTTTATAACCCTGTGGAAAATTTTTTGCGTTGCATTTAAATCTTTAGTTTCTATACACGCCACTTCTACTATTTTGTGTCTATCGTTAGGAGATAAACCTGTTGTTTCTGTGTCTAGAAATATTTCATTCATACATTTTTATAAATTTTTTAACATTTTTTTTCAAAATTACTAATGAATAATTATTGTTAATTACTAGGTCACAAGCTCTTTTTTTAACAGCTGGTGATAATTGTTTCCTATTTAGTGTCTCAAATATTTTTTGATCATTATTTCGTTTAAGATATCTTTTTAAGCGTAGTTTTTTTTTTGCATCAACAAAAACTATTTTATCAAAATATTTACTAAGTTTATTCTCAATCAACAAAGGTATTTCTAAGATTAAAATTTTTTTTTTAATTTTTAAAAAATTTAACATTTTTTTTCTTATCAAAGGATGGACAATTGATTCTAGTTTAATAAGTTCATTTTTATTTTTTTTTATTAATATTTTTATTTGTACTTTAATATTTTTTCTTTTTTTTAGTTTAAATTTTTTAATTAACACATTAACAAAATTTCTATTTTTATATAAATTTAGAACAATTTTATCTGCATTGAAAAGTGGATATTTTTTTTGCGCAGTAAGCTGAGCAACAGTTGTCTTTCCTGACGCAATGGATCCAGTGATTCCTATAATAGTCATTTCAACTCTGACATTATAGTTTGCTTAAGATCTTCGTCTAATTCTGGGTTAACTTTATTCCACAAAGAGAAGGATCTTTGACCTTGATAAATAAACATTTCTAATCCATTTAAAGTTTGGATGTTTCTTTTTTTAAATTTTTTTATCATCATTGTTTCTTGCGGATTGTAAACAATATCATAGTAAATTAAATTTTTTTTTATATTCTTGAACTCTTGCTTAAAATCATCTCCACTTTTTAACCCGAGACTTGTAGTGTTAATCATTATGTCAGTACTTTCTGCCTCTAATTCAATATTTTGCCATTCAACAATCTTGATAAATGGAAATTTTTTTTTGATGTCTTCTGCTTTTTTAAGAGTTCTATTCCCTACAAATATTTTTTCAAATCCTTTTTTTTTTAAAGCGTAGATAATAGAGGGTGTCACGCCTCCTGCCCCAAGAACAAAAATTTTACTTTGTTTTAAATTATGAGTATTTATTTTACTTATAAAACCTTGTTCGAAACCATAAACATCAGTATTGCTCCCTACGAGTTTTCCTTTTTCGTTCAGTGTTATCGTGTTTACAGATAGTGTTTTTTTTGCTTCGTCTACTATTGTGTCAAGGAAAGGAATTACAGCTTGTTTGTAGGGGACGGTAACATTAATACCCTGCAACGCACCACTTCTAATCCTTGCGATTATTCCCTTAATTTCTTCTAATTCTATTTCTATAAGAGAATAATTCGCGTTAATTTTATTTTTTTTAAACCAGTAACTATGAAGTATTGGTGAAAGTGAGTGCGATAATGGTTTACCAATAATTCCAAATTTTTTTTCCATCATGATATTAGTTTAATATAGTCGATTACTTGTTTAATGGGCAGGCCCATGATTGAATCTCTGTCACCTTTTACTGAATCGAAAAGATCTAACCCACCGGCTTCTATTTGGTACACACCATATGCTAACAAGGTCTCTGTTTTAACTTTTCTTAGATAGTCAATTAATTGATCGTTTGAAAGTTTTTTCATTTTCAGCTCTGACTGATCGGTAAAATTCCAAACCATCGCACCATTTTTTGAAATACAGACGGAAGTAATCAGGTAGTGCGTAGATCCATTAAGCTTTTTTAGAATTTCTAAACCTTCATCTCTTGTGTTTGGCTTGTTAATTAGTTCATTATTTAGACTTATCACACTATCGGCGCCCAATACGAGTTGATCTTGGTACTTATTGCTTATTTTTGTAGATTTTAATTCCGCTAAATTTTTTGAAATTAACATAGGGTTTGCTCCTTCAGCTAACAAAGAATCTTTTACTTGATCTTCATCAACATTCGACGGCACGGCGATACAGCTAACGTTATTTCTTTCTAATATTTTTTTTCTAACACCACTTTTTGAAGCTAAAATTATTTTCATCATTTATTTCTTTTTTTTATATCAAAAATCCTAATAATTGAAGCTGCTGTTTCTTCTACAGATTTTCTTGTTACATCAATAATTGGCCAATTATATATTTTAAATAGTTTTTTAGAGTCTTCAATTTCTTTTTGGATAAAATCTAAATCAGAATAACTACCTATTTTATTTTCATTCATACTTGCTAATCTGTTATTTCTAATATCTGACAATCTTTCAGCTTCAACGACAAGTCCTACAACACAGATTTTATCTGGTTTTTTTTTGAGAGTATCAGGAATATCTTGCTTGCCAACCAGAGGAATATTTAAAGTTTTATATCCTCTGTTGCCTAGATAAATTGACGTTGGTGTTTTGCTTGTTCGGCTTACACCTAACAAAATAATATCTGCATCTTTGATGTCTTCTGTTCGCATTCCGTCATCGTGTGTCATGGAAAACTGTATAGCTTCTATTCTTCGATAATAGTCACCATCTAATACATGCTGTGCACTTGGTGTATGAGATGCTGTTTGATTTAATAATTTTGAAAAATTTAATATCAAATTACCTAAAATGCTAAAACAGGGGATTTTTAGTTTATCACATTTGTAGGAGATGTACTTAGCCAATTTACTTTCTACGACTGTGTATAAAATTATAAAATTTTCTTTGTCTTCATTCTCTTTTATAATTCTATCTATTTGATTCTCAGTTCGAATAAATACATGTTCTTTTTTTTCATAATAAAAATTTGAAAATTGAGATTTTATTGCAAGAAATATTCTATCTAGTGTTTCACCTGTCGAGTCTGAAATTAGACTAATTTGGTATTTATGTCTCATAGGTAAACATGTTAACAAAATTATTATAACTTAAAGTTATACATTTAATGTTATTAATTAAATAAATGCTCCACAAAAGTTAACAGGTTTTTAACATGTTGTTCTATGTTAATATTTTAAAAAAAATAAAAATATTTCCTTGATAACTTTTATTTTTATATATTTTTAAGGCTTCTTTATTTAGTTTGTTGTGGAGTAAACTGTTCAAAACAATGTATAATTAGTTATGTCAGCAACCAACATGACCTATATCAAATAATATACTTTTAAATATATTATTATATTAATGAGTAAATTAACAAACTGTATAAAAAACAAAGATCACTCTTGCACTCCAATTTGGTT
>Ga0308013_10000466_pt1 | contig 21366 bp, 20 predicted proteins | sample Neamet181_FD_203131 | JGI IMG/M metagenome (GOLD analysis project Ga0308013, IMG submission 203131) | Marine microbial communities from water near the shore, Antarctic Ocean - #181 | ecosystem: Environmental > Aquatic > Marine > Unclassified | place: Southern Ocean | collected 2014-07-25
AACTGAAATCATATCCTAACGCGACCACAAAGATGTTCGACGGCGCGGGCTTCCCGACGGCGACTCTATCCGAATCGAGAAAAGTCTTTTTTCTTTCCTCAACTGAAGCAGGCACTCCTCCCTCTAACTTTCCGGCTGCATCTTCTGGCGGCTTTTCCCCTCCTGAACTTGTCTCTGACTCTATCACTTGCTCTGGCTCTGGCTCTGCCGCTGCCGCTGTATCGTGGTGGTTTCCGATCCACGTTTGAAGATCTCCTTCTGTCGCTTCGCCAGTCATCACGCCATCCACCTTCCCAAAATCCGCCAGTTTTTGCCCTCCCTCTTCTTCACTATTAAAATCCACATCTCCTAAAGATTTGGCCGCCTTATAAGATTTCTCGTCATCTTCCAATTCCTCTAAATAAAAGGTGTATTTATTAACACCCTTTCTGGCATAAATTTTATTGTTCGAGTCTGGCGCAGTAAAAAGTGCCTCCACCATCGACGCATAAAGTGCATCATGTTTCAATCCTTGAGGAGTCGACGCATCAGCCATCCCAATTATATAATGAATATATAAAAAAATTTGATTTAATTAAAGAAATAAGTTATACTATATAACAAATGAATAATTCTGAAATTCACTTTTGCGGGGAATGTCAAAATATGACTTATTTATATTTAGACGAAGATGAAAATTTAATCCATCATTGTAAAGCATGTCAAAAATCAGGAGAATTTAAAGGTAAAGATAAATGTATTTATTCAGTTGATTTTAAGGGATATGATAATTCCGAGTATATTAATCATAACCAATATATAACGCAAGATGTTACTTTACCCAAGATCGAAGGTAATCCTAATATGAAATGTACAAATGAAGAATGTGTATCAATTCAAAGTGGGAAAGAATCTTCAGTGACTTATATCAAATATGATTTAGAAAACATGAAATATATTTATATCTGTAATCACTGTGGGCAAAAATGGAAAAGCAATTAACGTCTTCTAGTTCTCCTTTTAGTATTACGTCTCTTTTTAGTCCTTCTTTTTTTAGTTCTTCTCTTAGTATTACGTCTCTTTTTAGTTCTTGTCTTTTTAGTCCTTCTAGTTGATTTTTTCCCGCCGCCAGTCATGCCATCGCCTAAAACGAATATTGTAGTCCACTCATCAGACAGCAGCCGGAAATCCGCTATAAATTTTGCTTTTTGTTGTCGTGCCGCTTCTTGTCCACGAAACGCGATTATAATTTTTCTTGTGCCGAGGGGGCCGCCCGCGTATGCGACGACGGGGTTCCGGCCAGCCTCCTGTATCAGTTCGCCGTAAAATTCAATGTCCAACTTTAATTGATATGTGACGGGATCCTGACCTTCGGGCCATTGTCGTTTGCCTATCACGCGCCAGGAGGCGCTCGCCTTTGGTTCTGACATAGTCATTTTAGTGAATGGAATGATTGCATTACCATCCTGGAGCACCCCACCCCGCACGACACTCGCATTTTGGCCTGTCCTCTGAAGGATCCCGTCTGGATGCATGAGCACTTCTGTATTCTTCGCGTCGTCTTCTGTGGATCCATAATATCTTCCGATAGTAACTCTTTTTGCCGCCTGGAAAGTTTTTTGGTCGCCTATTAATAAATAGACATTTGAATTCAACGTGGGGAGCATCCATCTCTTCTCCTCTGGTTCAGCGGGACCCTCTTCCACCTGCACCGGTTCCTGTTCCAGGGGCCGACCCGCGAGCGTCACCTTCGGCCCCTGGCTGTCGTCGCCGGCCGGCTGGCTCATGCTGGACTCATCGTGCTCGTCCGGTTCCTGTTCCCGAATCGGGGGGCCCACAATAATATCTCCTGGTTTTAAGAATGGTGTATCCACTCTGCTGTGGTATAATAAGGACGTGATGCCTTCTGGGGCTAGCTCGGTAGAATTAATATGAATCTTTCCATCTGCTCTTATGAATAAATTATATCCCTCTTTCTCATATAACTTCGCCCCATTTGACCATGTCTGTTTGAAGATGTAATCACCTACTATATTTCTGACCAGCTCCCGTGGAGGCTCAAGGTTCGGGAACACGGCTTCTGACTTTGGTCCGATTACGGTCCGTGAGGACAGCATCTCTTCCTCCATTTCGCTGGATAGTTTCACATGAATTTTGGTACCTTGTAAATTGCCCGCCGTCACCACATCCGTGTCCATTTATATTTTATAATATACTAGACATAAAAAAATTTAATTAATAATTTAATATCCACAATTACAATCTTCATCTTTTACCGGTCCTCCTCTTAGTATTACGTCTCTTTTTAGTCCTTCTCTTTTTAGTCCTTCTCTTTTTTGTTCTTCTCTTAGTATTACGTCTCTTTTTATGCGCGGTTTTCTTTTTGCGACCACCACCCACGCTCCTGCGCCGCGGCCGCGGCGCAGGAGCGGGATTATGAAACGCAAGAGTGACCGCACCCGCCATCTCCTCGGAAACTTGGTCCAAGTTTTTACCATCAACTGGTACTCCATTGACATGAGTAATTATCATACCCGCTCGTAGACCTTGTGCCTGCGCGATCGAATCTTTCATCACGGCGACAACTTTCACGCCAGATTCAAAAAAGTCGACAGCCCCCAGCGTGATCCACTTCCGCCCTGGCGGCAGCTGGATTGTTCCCCGTTCGGGTAAGTCCTCCTCCTTTTGTGGAACGCCGTCATCGCCCGGTGGTCCATTGACCCCACCAACAACGGAATCAGCAATCGCCATTTATAATATGCTATACAAAAAAAATATGAATGAATTAGTAATTTAAGCTCCACAATTACAATCTTCTTCTTTTACCGATCCATTATACGTAGCCATGATTATAAGTAATAAGAAGAAGAGTAGAACAACAACTTTGATATCAATACATCCGCATTTATTAATAATTTTCTGTAGGGTTTGCTTCATTATATATCTACTATCTATTTTAAAATTTGATAAATTAAATACTTAAAATATATTACATATCTTTCATATTATGTCGGAGGAATACTATTTGACGGACAATATAAGAGTAAATAATGATAAAATGGAATACAGGGATGATAAACAAGAATTTAAACTTATTAAGAAACATAATTGGCATCATGTCTTAAGTGAATATGGTTGGCAAAAGATTGATCGGCAATGGATTACCAAATTGAATAAGTTAAGTAAGGTGAAGGAAAAGAATTCATTATATGGCGTCCTAGATTGTGATTCAGATGGAGATTGTTTCTTTCATTGTATCGCGAACGCATTAAATGAAAGAGACAGAGATATAGGCAATTATTATAATTCAAATGATATTCGCGAAATACTCTCCGAAAATATTACCGAAGAACAATATGATATGATTATCAGTACTTATCGGATTATGAAAGACGCAGATGATTTTAGTGAGGGATGGGACCCCTATCAAATTAATTCTCTAGATGAATTTAAGGATAAGATTAAGACATCTGGTCATGAATACTGGGGTGATTATATTTTGCTACAGATTTTGATTACTATTTTGGAGGTTAATATCTTTATCTTAAATTGCAATAGTTTGATGAATGATTATTCAGTATATAATACACTCAATGATTATAATCCTAATTATGGTTCAATCTTCTTAATCTACGAAGATATGTGTCATTTTAAGCTTCTGGGTAATTTCAACGATAAGATAAGATCTTATTTTACGGATAGTTCTTTCCCACATGAATTGAAACGATTATATAGATTAAAAATTTAGAATAATTATATTTTGTAGAATATATTAAAATGGAATCGGTAGTCTTACTTGGAATAATGGGTGTTGGATATTTAATGAACAAGGATAAAGATGAAACTCATACAGTTCATCCAGAAGTTCAACCGCCGTTGTTTGTTGGTTCAGGAAATTCAGTTTATGATCAAGCAAATTATTTAGATGCGAAAAAATATGAGATTGGTCTCGTAAATTCTAATCATGATTTGGCGATGCAAGGTGATTCCAAGATGGTTGATTCACTAAATATGGGTGGTCGTAATACTCTTAGAGAGAGAAATTATAATTCTGAACATATTCAGTCTATCACTGGATCTGAAATTTCTAGGGATGATTTTTTAGTGAATGACCAAGGAATTAAAGTTGAACCTTTTTTTAGAGGAAGTCCTCCGAATATTAATTATGATGATAATCAATCTTTGACGAATCATCAAGGAGGGTCACACGCTTTCAGACCTCAGAAAAGAGAAGTTGGACAATTCTTTGAACTAGAACAAGATTATGGTAATGTATTCGGTAATCAGTTTGAAGGAGCAAGATCTGACCAATCTAGATATGTAGGTGGGATGGAGCGAAGAAATGAACTGCCTTTTGAACAAGAGAGAGTTGTTCATATTGATCAAAAGAGCGAGATTAATCGGGACGTTGATTTAGCATATGCTCAGAGAAATTCAGTTGATGCGACAAGGACCTTAAATAATCTGAAAGAAAGTTTTGGTGGGAAAGTCCTTGGTGGGAAGGGGATAGACCATCGGGGCGAAGAAGGTGAGGTCTTTCAGCATTCACCCGATGCTGATTATGTAAATACTGCTGATAGATGGTTGGTTACAACGGGGGCGATTACTGCTCCGATGATACAGTCCGAAGAGATTGTTAAAGAAACAAATCGTGCGTATTTTAACGAAGGTAAACTAGGACCCGCTGGAGCGGTAAACTTCAAGCCGGCAGAAGAGAGACCGATGTATAAGCAATCCACGAATCAACAATTGACTATTGAAACAAATCGGAATGCGAATCTTGAGAGCAAAGCGATTGATGATAGTCACAATAGAGATGGATATTTCGCTTATCCCAATGAAAGAGAGATTACGGAAGAAAGAACATATGAAGGAAATATCAAGTCAGTATTTACTGGTGAGACCGAAAGATTATATGATGAAGTAAAACCGACATTGAAGCAAACAACACTGGACGATTCAAGAAATGGTTTTGTTGGTTCCTCTATTACTCGTGTTCCGGGAGAAAGATTACAAGACGATGTGAGGGCAACTAAGAAACAAACCACGAACTTTGAATACAATGGTAATGCTGGTTCTTATCTCCATGGTTCGATGGCGAATGACCAATACTTGAGAGCTGATCTCAATCCGAATAAAGAAATCATTTCTCAGGGTCGTGCTCCGACCACTGAAAACACTAAGTTGATGAGTGGTATGGATACGCTAAATGTTGATATCAAGAAGATTGAATCTGATTATTTTAATCCGAGAATCAACAATGTGGATAAGATTTATGGTGAAATTCCCACGGATAATACATGTGAATATACACAAGAAAAAGATACATTAGATAATGTTAAGTTATCTAACAGATTAGACCCAACAACGTTAGATCCCTTCAAACAGAATCCATATACACAGTCTTTGGCATCTTTTGCTTATTAAATATTTTTATCTAAGTTTCATTAAGTTTATGAATAAAGAATTATTCATAGTATTTTTATTTTTATCATTACTCATGTTATTAAGTAATGATAAAGAAGGATTAAGAGATCCATTAGTTCCACCAGAATATGAGTTTTCTATCCTAACTGCTCCTCAAGAAGTTATGAGTGGATACTTCCAAGAAGAATTATGTCGCAATGATGGTGAATGGTCTTCGGGTGATAATAAAACATGTAATGATATTTTAAATAAAGATGATTGTAGTTTAGTCGGACTAAATGGCGTTTCGGCGAATGATGCTTGTTTAATATCGTGTGATACCTGTCCTTCATCGGTAACGATTAAACAAAGGGAGCCCATGCCTATAGGTGAGGATACAGACCTTTCATCTAGAGGTATCAATTTTGAAGATAATGATGATTATGATTATATGGAGATATATGATGCATTTGAACAGATTGATGATGATCTTCAGGTTATTGAAGATAAATTATACGCCTTCTTAAAAAAACATCCCGCACAACATCATATATGCCCCGCGGAATGTTTATCATCTAGTCCTACTCCGGCACCGGCCTCGTGTCCTTCGGCTTGCGTGACAGTTCCATGTCCTCCTGAATGTTTATCATCTAGTCCTACTCCGGCACCGGCCTCGTGTCCTCCAAGTTGCCCTTAAAATATGAGGGATAATATAATTGAATAATTTTCTAAGTATCATTAAAGTTATGAATGAATTACTTATTGTTTTAATTTTTTTGATCTTTATTTTCTGTTTGAATAAAGATAAAATAGAAAATTTCAGTCAGATCATGTTGCCCAATTATACACCATCTATCTATACGGGGAAACAGAGTTTAGATAAACCTGAGGTTACGGTTGATTCAAGTCGTAAACCTTCATATATTGAGGATGTTAAACAACCACCATACTCACGGTTTACTGCTGGGAAAGATACAGTTTCAGATTCACCTGAAGAAATTAAAGATATCAGGCAGAGGTTAGAGGATTTAGTTGGTGAATTAGATTTATTAAAATCAATTGATTTGGACGTGAGTGGATATGATTATAAAGGCATATGTGGTTCTCGCGATAAAATGGTAAGTGGCATCACTGATGAAACAAAATATCCAACAGTTCCACTAACAAGTCCAGAAGACAGACAGTTATTACAAGAGCTTGTTTATAATTATCCTATACATGAATCTTGTTTATGGGGGATAGATCTCCACGCGATGGTAGGAGATCAACAAGGGACATCGTGTGGTGTATGCGGGGACCAGCCAAATCAACAACACTATGATGACCTGATAACTTCTTCAGAATCAAGTACACAGATGAAAAAACAATATATAAAAGAGTGCACTGGATTTAATATTGATGATGATAGAATAGGTGAACCGAATCATGATTGGACAAGTTCAACCGATAATCAATTCGCCGCCATCCCTTGTAGAAAATTTTGCTGTGAAAATTTTTTATTCCCAATGGAGGAAGGTAATCCTTACAATGAAATGTACAAAGAATATTTAAGGAAAATATCTGATGAGGGAGAGTTAAATCTATTAGATTTAGATAGCAGTATAAGTTATCAAAATGCACATTTTTAGTTAATCATGACCTATTTTCAATTTAAATTATATAATTAATATATAATTTATATATAATGACATCGCCCACCATTAATCTGGATACATATTCAAACTTAACTAGCAGTTCTCCCGGAGGTGATAGTTATTTCGGTGAATGTTTCGGAATTAGAGAAGATAATAGTCTTCCTTGTCATCATTCATTTGATCCGCGCCTGAAAGTAAGACAAAGTGAGTGTAAATCACAGTCTCCGTCTTGTACATTCACGGAATCTCTGTTCTCAAAACAGCTGGACAAATGGGGGGCTATCCTGGATGATGGTGGTAAAGGTTATATAAATGAAAAACAATATATTAATCCATCGCCATCACACTTGTCCATGAGAAAATCCGATCAGATTAAAACATTATTAAGAAGTCAGTGTATTTATTCGCCTCTTAATTTGACACCCGACAATGATGCTACAGTATATTCAATGTATGGTTTAGAAGGTGATCTTTCAACTAGAATGGGCAATATCAATGATGGTGGGAACATGTTGAATACATTATTACGCGAATCGAAACATCGGGCTTTTCTCAGTGCAGAGTCATTAGATATTGGTGGAAAACAACCCCTCGATAATTCTTTACATGACCCGACTAATAATTATATTTTCGGGGATTTAATGCCATTTGATATTACATTATCTGAAAGTCCCACACCCTCTTCTGATCTACAACATACTGATTGGATCTATAATTTCAATAAATTATATTATCCTGGGCCGAAAAATGATTTATTTATGACATCATTGTCTTCAGCACCCTCATCAGATATGAAAACACTCGCAGGCGTTGGCGTAGATACCGATATATCAATAACGTGTGCGCCTAAGTATGGGAGTGATCATACGTGCCCATCCGGTCCATTGGCCACTAAGAATGACTTCAATGCTTGTGCTGATATCCACGAATGTGAAATTGTTATTAAAGATACTAACCGGGCCGGAGCCAGTCCTTCTCCGGTAACAGCAGATACACTCGGAAAAGGATTATATGGGAGATGGGATACAGCAAAAGAAATGTGTTCTATTCCATCTCGCGGCCCAAGTGAAGGTGGGATGTGTATTGGAGAAATAAATGAAGATCCAAATAATATTGTATCTGACACAACTTTATCTGAGTTTCTTCTTTTGCCGGGAGATAGTAGAGATTGTGGTCAATTTTATAATCACACACTATCTATCAGTGGGATTCATGATAGTCCTATCCCCCCTAATGAAATATGTGAGAGACAAGTTAGGGATAATGGGAGTAGTTATGATACGGTATCTCAGTCATCTACAGGTTGTTTATTTATTTCGGGACCACCCGATTATTATAAAGATTTAAATACGATTAATAGATGTTCAATTTCTGATTTGAAACAAAAAATGAAATTAGATGGAATGAGTGATGAAGATTTAAATGGATTATCATATACCCATCAGTGTCCAAGACAACAGGTTGGTGTTGAAATGGATTGGATGTGTATTGATGATGAGGCAAAAGGGGCGTCTAGAGCGGCTGTCACCAAAGAACAATGTTCTAATCTCAAAAAACACGATTGTGGTCCAGGATCGGCGAGCCCTTGTTCATGGCAACCAGTTATCAAGAAATCTGAATATGTGCCTGAGGATGAAACTTGCGTAATCAATTGTGGTCCGAACTCTATTCAAACGGGTGGTCATCCAGTATGCGAATCTCCTCCAGATTTGAATTATAATGGTAATCCATTAATTGGTTACATGAATCAATATTTAAATCCCGAATGGGAATTAAATGATTTTAAATGTACATCTCTGGATGATTTTGGTGTTTGCAACGAAAATTGTATCATGCGAGAAATGAAATGGGATCAGACAAAACAAATACATGAGATACATTCCAGAAAATGTAGGAAGGGTGAATATATCGGTGCCACGGGTGGTGAACAATGTGATATATATAGCAATGAGGAAACAGAAGATTTGACGTGGCCCGCTATTATAGTGGCGATCGCGTGGATAATTGTGCTGGTTTGCTGGGCCAAAGCATTGTGGGAAAACACAGCCAAGTGGTCGTTCGCGCTCGTATGGGGTCTGGTCCCTTTTGGGATGGTGATTTTAGGACTCTACATCTATTGGGATAATGCCAAGAAAAAACAAATAATGAATAACCGTGTAATGGATATTAGCGGCGCCCCCACTACCACTACCACTCCCGGGTCTGGTACAATAATAGAGTTCCTTGGCATCGGCGGCGACATTCCCACTCCCACATCGCTCGGCCCTGCCGGCCACCACATTCAAGTATATAGTTGGGTAAATTTCGGGGGCAGCGAGTGGACGGTGGCGGGAATCCCCATCCCAGGATTAACGCAGATTTTCTTCTTCACAATGTTGGTTTTTGGGATTGTAAGTTGTGCGCGCGCCTTTACACTGGATAATGGCGCGGGCATGGTGGCCAAAAGGGTCACCGCCTGGAACCAAGACGGTCTCATACCACGCTTCATTATCTCTGCCGGAGTATGTGGCTTTATCTCCATCATACTTATGGCGTATATGATGATTGACGGGACCGAAAATTATTTCGGTGAAGAATCTCTGAAAGAAGGTCATTCTGAAGAAAACCCAGAGCAGAGCTTCAAAAGCATAGCGTTCATTGATTTTGCGTTCTTCATTTTGCCCTTGATCTTAATTTTATCAGTGATTTTTGATCACTTCGGCTTTGAATTTGAAGATCCCGGCAACAACGGCCCCTTGACGCAAACTAACTATTTTTGGGGATTTTTATTCGTGTGTGTTGCTCTTAGTGTTGTGGGTTTTTTGGCGGACTGGTTGTGGAATGGCACATCATTCCTACTTGACGACATAGTAGATCTCAACAAGTTAAACTATGGATTACAGCCGAGTATATATCCGAGCATATGTGGGAAATATACTACAGTAGAAGGGACGAGTAGAGATAAGCATATATGGAGGGATATTGAAAAAATAATTGATGGGAGAAAAGAATATAGTGTAGATAACAGTAAAGTAACAGGACTTATTGAGGCATTATATGGATTCAAACATATTTTGTCTACATATCGGGGTATATTTACCGGCGATATCAATATCTTTGGCAAGGCGATAAACGCGGGAAATGATAAGCCCTTTTTGAATCCGGACGGCCAAGGTAGAGAAATGCATGATCTATACAAAAAATGGATTAAATACTGGGGCAAATCTTATTTAGATCAAGACTTAACCGATGTAAGTGACATTGAGTGGGTGGCAGAGGATAAGTCATATAGAGAATCTGGAGCATCATTATTCAATGGCGTAGATTTGAATAAATTATTAGAATCTTCGGGTCTTAATTTAGAAGATATCAAAGGCATATTCTATCTATATTGGCTACGCATGCATTGTAGTCAAACTGGAGAAGCAAGAGGCACTAATAATTGTAATGCAGGTGCAACCGTTGATCAACAATATGACAGCCTCAACTTTGATTTTAAAATACCAGATTTTGAAAAAAGCAAAATATTAGATACAGGGGCGAGGATGGAGAGACTATTTGCGGTAGGACTAATCACCGAAGAAGGACAGCAATTCAACTCGCCGATACATAACAATCGGACCGTATACACACCCAGATCTGTGATATCAGCCACTCCCATAATAAAGATGTTATTGAAGGATTGGATCAATAAAAACATGAAAATTCCAATTAATGCGGTGGATAGTCAATGTGTTGTCACCGGTAAACCTTACTGTCCTTATGGTATTGACGGTGAAAAATGTAACGAGAGTTGTTATTTGAATGAAACATTTGATAGTTTTGGATCCTCTTGCGAGGCGGATACGACTGTTTATTTTGGGAGTGGATCCCCCTCCCCTGGTCTGGAAAGAATGAATAATATTCGTAAATTAAAATTGGGGGATAACTTCCAGCGCCATTTGTGTAAATCAGCTTCACCTACGGCGGAGTTTGAAAAGACAGGGTGCGTGAGTGGTGAATTATTAAATAATAATATCATACTGGGAGAACCATGTGAGAGTTATCGTCTTAGAAGTGAAGATTTAGGTGTAAATGTAAGTGATAGTTGTAATGCAGAAAACAAGTCCGCTTTCAATTCAGTCGGTAGTAATATCACATGTATGGATGAAAATCATTTTCCCCAGGCAGACTCTAATAGATTAGATAAACAAAGAATATTGTGTGGAGTAAATGAGGCTGATGACGACACTAATATTGACTTCGACCGCGATGACAGAATATGGAATGATAAATTAAAGATATCAAATGAAATTATTTCAATTGATGATGCGCATGTCGGAGGGAGTTACATAGGTTATTCTAATATTAATCCATCTCAACATTGTTGTATTAAAGATTTTGATAAATCCGGAACTGTTAATATGAGTTCAGTTGCCCCTGAATGCATTAGAGAAGACCATTATTCTATATTTGGTAAAGATGAGCAAACGGCAGGATTACAAAAAGAATACCCGAATAGTTTAGGTATGATTAAGGGTGTTTGCTCGTCTGAAGATATTAAAGTTAACCCAGGCACACCTAAGCCATTAGATCAGTGGTATGATTATTTCATGACTGGTCCTGGATGTAGATTAATGTCCGAAGCAGAATTAATTCAAATGGCTAACGCGACTGGTAAGGCCATCCCCCAGGGATGTCCTGCTCCAGCGACACCACCTGGACCGCCACCGACACCACCTGGACCGCCACCACCGACACCGCCGACACCACCGACACCGCCGGCACCGCCGGCACCACCGACACCACCGACACCACCGACACCACCGACACCTCCATCCACTCCCAGCTGTACCGGCAACTTGACGGCACCGGCGAGAACTACTTTAAGGGTCATCGGTGTACCGGATAACTACAACGCCGGAAATGATTGTACAACATACTTTAATGATACTCTGAACGGGTCCTCTGCTATCCAGATCACGCCACTCATCCCTGATTCGCTGAGTTTCACTACAGAAGATTACAGGACTCTCTGTGAGGTTGTACCAAACACACCACAAGGCCAGTTTAGTGGCACAGGTCTATGGCGGGCTAACACGCGTCCAACTGAGCAAAACCTCGCCGACACAAATACTGGATGTACGTTAACCGAATAAAATAATATTAACCGATTTAAGCAATCACGTAGATTTTATATTTATTTTTCCCGCACCAATGAAAAGATATTGTTTCTAACGATTTAAAAAAATCTTAATGATTGATAAATGTTTGCTGATTTTAATTATGATAAATTCCCTAAGGTCTTTGTCACTTTTAGTGAATCATTAAATTCAGAACACGAATTTGATGAGTTTTTGAAGACATGGTTATTATTATATCATAATCAGATTGATTTTGTATTTATTTTTGATACACGTCTAATGAAAAATATATCCCCAAAATATTGTATTAAAATTGCTCTATTCATTAAAAAATTACGGAAACAACCCTATCATTATTTACAAAAGAGTCTTATCATTCTTGATGATAATCGTATCAAAAAATTATTAGATATGGTATTTTCATTACAATCTCCTGTAGCCCCGGTTTATCTTTGGAGAACCGAATGTGATAATAAAGATGAAATATATAATATATGTGAAAGTTGCAATAGAGAAAATTTATCCGATGATATGATTTATATTAAACCGAATTCTTCATTTGTTCCTTTTTTATAAAGTTACAATAGAGTATTGGATCGTGTTCCGACCTGTCTAATATAATAATAAATGAATAGACCATAGAAATTCTTAGATACAATATCCAGCATGTTATACATCGTATTCTTGGGAACGATAGGCATTAGCGCAGCGACTCCATATAAAGACCATACAGATACTAAGAAAGAGAACAGTTTCAATCCCCCCGGAGTTTTAGATGCATATTCATCATAGATTAGTTTAAATGCCAAAATGAAGAATCCGAATCCTATTGCTACTGCGAATTTATTATTTATTATATTCAATTCTCCTAATAAACCGAAGAGCAACATCAGGAAATTATAAGAAACTAATTTGATGATGTTCTCTTTATGATCCTTCATGAACATCCAGAAATTAACGATATCTTCATTTGCTTCTTTTTTTCTCAGATATTCCATGAATATTATCGTAGATACAAGCATTGTTGGAGTAGTGATAAACCAATCAATATACCTTCTGGATGTCATTGTTTTAAGATCCTTGAGAGCATAGATAACCCATATATAGAATCCGGCTTCAATGAACTGAACAAATGCTTCTAAAATTAATATATGTTTTAAAATATTGTCTTCTATTGCAAGTTCATAATTAAGACCATCTAGAGATATCACTGTCGTTACAAGTTGACAGAGAAGTGAAAGATAAATCGTCTTCGCTACTAACTTTTCTTTAATCATATTATAATTTATCACTTAAAAATATTTGATGATAAATTAATAAATGGATCCTGAAACAGAATATAAAGAAGGACATCATGGTGAATTTATTCAATATCTCTTTTCAGATTCTCCTAAAGAGAAGGGACAAATAACGATTGAATTACCTTTACCCGAAGGATCTGAAAAATGTAAGAATATCGGTTTACATATCTTTGAACAATTATTGATGATTTTTGTGGACGGCTTAAAATATTTCTATGGAAAAGATGGAAAAGTCAATATCAATGAGTTGACGAAAGAAGATTTTGAAAAAGTCAATGAATATTTTATTTCAATGAATTATGTAGTTGTTTTAGAAGTCTTTGAGAATATGAATAATTATCAATTTAAGTTTCCAAATTATTTTAAGAATCAAGAACATATCAAAGCCGAGACGAAGTTAGAAGATTTTTATTATGAAATCTTTGGAAACAATAATTGTGCTTTTAGAATTACGTTCAAAATATTATAGTAGTTATAGTATAAATGGTTCAAAATGGCGGAGACTGTACATGCTACTCTCAAGAGTGTGAAGAATGTCGTGAAAATAGAGCAGAAGAAGACAAGAGAGAGGAGGAGGAAAGAAAAGAAAAAGAAAAGGACCAGAAGAAAATGAGAACCGCGGTAAGAGGCAGTAAAAAGAAGAAAAGAAAGTCTAGGAAGAAAAGAAAGTCTTCTAAGAAGAAGTCTTCTAAGAAGAAAAGGACTAAGAAGAGAAGATCTCGGAGAAATTAAGTTTAAGTTTAGAATAAATAATAATTGATATCATTACTTTATGGAAGAGTTAAACACTCCAATTTTTGCTCAAGCGAAGGTAGAATATACAAAACAACTCATTGAAATTTTGTATCCTCATATGTTCGACGGTATTAAATCAATCTATGATGAATCTAAAGTAATCTATTCATCTAAAACAGGAACACCTATCTTATTGTTGTTCAGAGAATTATTAGAGAAGGTTCCGATTTGGAACAGCGAAATTATTGATTCGGAATGTAGTCGTATTGTTAATAATTCAAAATGTGATTGGATAGATGATTTAATTACGGCTGTATTTATTAGTCATACGAAGATTCTGACATCAATCGGACCAAATCAATCTTTTCAAAAGATCAATGTAACCATCCCTAAAACGAGCACATTCGTTCATAAGTCGTATATTAATGCTGCCCGTGAATTATGGAAAAATCCGTATTTATTCAATGAAGGTGTTCCAGGACATGAATATCAGAAAAATAACAAAGAAATTGAGAATATCATTAAGAATTGTATTGAAAATACGATAAGAAATTTATTACCGATCAAGGAAATTCTAAAAGAACATTTGGAGGGCGAAACCGATAATAATTTGTTGAATCAAAAAGAAGTCCTCAAAGAATTACTAAGAGAAGAACTGAGTGGATTGAGCATGAGTAGTAAAATATCTACACAAGTGGATGATGAAGAAGAAGAAGAAGATAAGGAAGAAGATAAGTCTGACCCTAATACCGATCCAATTATCGTTAGAGAGATAGATGATGCGAAGGAGGAATATGTATCAAAAGAAGTAACTGATGTGAACGTTGAAAAAGAGGATTTGCTACCACTGATTCAAGAAAAGATATCAGAAATGGTTGAGAACAATCATGTTGCAGAACCAATCCCGGATGCTACAGATGGGACTTCACCATCGGTTGAATTATTCCCTTCATCTGGTGATCCTACCGACGATCAGGTTACTAAGCAATGTTCGGATATTGTTGTAAATGATATTACAATACCTGTAGATGTTCCAACTGATAATCCTGCGACTATCACAGATACGCCTGTAGTTGAAATAAAATATGACAATGCTGATGTAACATCAGTGGGCAAGGTATCGGAAGATACAGATCATCTTAAGAGGTTGATGACAAATATGGAGGTTAAAGAAGAAGTTAATGTTATTAAGTCAAATGAAATCGCTGTATCAGAACCATCTAAACCAGAACCGATCAAGGTCCCTTCTTTTACTCTGAATTCATTATATCCAAATATGAATACTGAATCTAAGACATCGTCCTTAGTAAACAATCAAGTGCCAAAACCTGAACTATCTAATAATCCAGTTACAGAACCATTACAGATAATCAAAGAGAACAAACCGATTGTAACTGAAGAACCTAAATCACCGAGGAAAGAAATGGTTGTTGTAAAAAATGAAGATGATATTGATGAGACATCATCCTTAGCTCATTTTTTCCAAGACATGAAACAAATCGTAGAAAAGAAGGGAATACAGGTAGAAACAAATACTGATAATAGTTTTTCTTTATTTGAGGATGCGATTACGGTTGAAAAGTAAGTTTCGATTAAGGGAATAAATTATTTCTGAAAGTAAATGCTTGGTCAATGTTTATTATTAGGAACAGGGATTAGTGGTATAAGTACTGGTGTATATGCAGCATTTACTAATGATAAATACGATCAGCGGGACAGAAAAAATGAGTATATAACAATATTTAGTATCATTTTGCTTGTATCGGTCTTAATGATATTTTTATTTCAGGGTAACACAGAAATGCTAGTAACTAATCCGGTCATGAGTAGTCATTCTGCATCCATAGGTGGAGGTAAACCACCTTTTTAGAAATATTTTTTTGTATATATATATATATATGAAAACTAAAAGGAGAACTAAGAGAGTTTCTAGGAAAACGTCTCGTAAACCGAAAGTGACTCTTGAAAGTCAAAAAAATGTAGTAGTAAATATGTTAAGAGAGATACAATGGCCAAGAACTCAACGAGCAAATGTAATAAGAGAAAGTCGTGTCAATAAAGGTAAATCTGGTTATGAAGGATTTGTCTTGGGTATTGTAACTTCATGGGCGGGCAAAGGTTCTAGATCCGGTTATCGCAAGATGTTATCAATGAAAACCCGTGAACCTAAATACAAAAAATTATTCAAAGAAACGAAGAGACTAATGAGATTAAGAGATCCTAAATTCAAATTCACATCAATTCAATACAATAAGAATCATAGAGCAGCCAGACATAGAGATGCGAAGAATACGGGTATTTCCTATATCGTAGGATTAGGCGATTATACCGGTGGAGAATTACTCATTTTTGATGAGAATGAAAAGAATCCAGTTAAACATGATATTAAAGGTAAATTTAATACATTTGATGGGTCAAAATATCCCCACGAAACAGTCCCTTTCAAGGGTGAAAGATATACTTTAGTCTTTTATTCAACGTAAGATATCTATAACTTACGTTGTATAAAATGATTTACGAGGGAATAAACTTTTTTTAATACGATATTCTTTAAAGATTTCTTTTAAGATTATTTCACGAGGCAATGCTTTACATGCGTCTCTACCGATACACATATATAATCTAAAATCATCCCTCATATCACAGAAACTTTCACCCGCGCGGTTCTTACATATATCCTGTAAGAAGGTAACAATATTCTCAGAAAATTTATTAGTATTAATTTCTTCAAGAATAGTCATTGAAAGTCTACATAAATCAAAATGATAATTTGGTTCAATAATTTCACCAGGGTCGTCAAGGGTAAAATCTACTTGAGGAGGGTAAGAATATTGCCCCCCAGCCTCTCCATATTTAGAAAATACATCATTTAGGAAGACTTTATTACGATAGGTAAAGATAGCCCTCCCGAAATCAATTATCTTGAATATCTTTCCTCCAGTAGGAACTCTGAAATAGATGTTATTATATTTATAATATAAGTATTTTGTCGTGGTTTCTGTATACATGATGTTATTGATATGGAGATCATTATGAGTAAATTCATAATGTTTCTGTAAATAGGTTAAGGCAAATGATACCTGAAAGAAACAACTTAGCAATAATTCTTCAGATATATCTTCGTCAATTAAATCTTCAAGAGTCCCATTCAGTTTTTCAATACATAGCATCTGCAAAGGGATATCTTTAATTATTGCGATATAATCATCTTTATATTCTTCATCATCGTCCGATTCAGAAGACGATAATGAATCTCTTGAAATATCTTCAATATCTGAATCATCTTCATCTGAAACATACATGTCCAACTTAAAACCCTTTTCAATATTCTTATTAAAGCATCTATCATTTTTGATATCATGATATTCATCTGTAATATCATATTTGTAATCTCCAATTCCATTTATAGAACCAAAAAATAAAGCAAATGAAGGATTCACTTTATGATGGGTTAGATTTCCAAATAAATAAGAACAAAATACATCAATGTAAGCAGTATTATTGATATCATTTATTTTCTTGAATGTATTGTGATTATATGCCGAAGGCAAATGATAATTGTTCTTTGTAACAAAATTATAATTATCATTAATACAATGCATCGTGTCAACAATAGGAATAGTCTTACAGAAAAACTCTTTTTCTTCTACGATATTTTTACCAGAATCATAGATTGATCCAACTAAGAACATATTTGAGTTATAATATCTTTCTTTTGTAATTCCTGTAATCTCTTGCAAATAGAAATTTCTTTTAAGGTCCATCTTGAGATTTGCTTTTGGATTATTATGAACATAAAAATAAAGCGAATATAATGGCATGTAAAATTGAATTGATTTGATATCTAATAATTCACGAACGGACTGAAATAATTTTTTATATTCCTTAGAGGACCATTTATGATATTGAATCTTATCTTTGTGGGTCATTATTGTCTAAGAATCACAATAAATTTTAATTTTAAACTTATATTAAGTTATAAAACGATGTTTTTTCTACCTCTATATATATATATATATGGAGATTCAATTAAAGAGATTTGATATCAGGGAAATAAAAGACGATAAAGTTATTGTTCTAATAGGTAAACGAGATACGGGTAAGTCTTATTTATGTAAGGATATATTATCTCATCATACTGGTATTCCAGCGGGTCAAGTTATTTCAGGAACTGAGGCTGCGAATTCTTTTTATTCAAAGATGGTTCCTAAATTATTCATTTATGATGAATATGAACCTGGCATTATTGAGAGACTACTTAAGAGACAAAAAATGATGATTGAAAGAGGGAAAGACAATCCCTCAACCGATCCTAGAGCTTTCTTAGTTTTTGATGATTGTTTATATGATAATACATGGACAAAAGATAAGAATGTAAGAAGTTTATTTATGAATGGGCGTCATTTTAAAATTCTTTTCATGATTACAATGCAGTATGCCTTAGGTATCCCACCTAATCTTAGAACGAATATTGATTATGTATTTATCTTAAGAGAGAATTATGTTTCTAATAGAAAAAGATTATATGAACATTATGCGGGTATGTTTCCTAACTTTGAGATGTTTTGTCAGGTGATGGACCAGTGTACGGAGAATTATGAATGTCTAGTAATTCATAATAATGCGAAATCAAATAAATTAACAGATCAAGTTTTTTGGTATAAAGCAGATTCACATGATGACTTTAGATTATGTAGTCAAGATCATTGGCAATATTCAGCAACAAACGAAGATAAAATAAGAGAAGAAGGAGGGCAACAACAAAGTTCCTCAAAATATCAGATTACAAAAAGTTGGTCTTAGAGATTATTTAAGAAATCAGCAATCTTATCATAAGTTCTGTGAGGGAAAGACTCGCGTTTACCATCTTTTTCTAAGAAAAGACTCGGGAAACCTTTTACGCCATACTCTTTGACTTTATCTTTATCAACATCAGAATCATACATCAGAACATTGATTTTCTTGCCATTTATAACTTTACCATGAAATTCGGACTTAACTCTTTCATAATCTGGTAACATTTTCTTAGAGTGACCACACCACGGAGCATAGAGTAGGACAAGACTTACATCTTCCGAAGCCGCAGCACCTGAACCGCCTTGGTCAGGGGATGGTCTCATGGGTCTATCGGGTCCCATCGGTCCCATCGGTCCCATCGGTTTAGGTCCCATCGGTTTAGGTCCCATAGGTTTAGGACCCATTTGACCCATGGATCCAGGTCCAGGCGGAACACCCTTAAATACCATATCGAGGGGCATGAAACCCGGATTCCATACTTCGTCAAATGGCTTGAAAATGCTCGCATCCTGGATTAATAATCCCGGAACCTGTTGCGCCATAGAACCTCTCTCTACCGGAGGTTTCGCAGCCATCACCTGTAACTGAGTTTTCATAGATGGAGTCGGTTCAGGTTTCCTCGGTTTCAACTCAATACCAATCGGTTTCCTATCAGGGACAACAACTCTATCTTGAGTTGGACCAGATACAGTATCTTCTATAGGATGTCCTATCTTTTCCATGAAAGAATGTTCCATATCACCAAGATCACCAAGATTAGCAAAACCGCTGATTTGATTCTTGAATAAATAACATAGCATGAAACCAATCACAACAAAAACAATCATAACACACGTTTCATCATCATTGCAAAAATCTTTCACGAACTTAATACCCTTATCGACCAACTTCATTTATAATAGTAAATATATTTTATTTTTACAATAAGTCATTTAATTTCCAGTATTCATAAGTATTTCCATACGGACGTTTAATAATGAACGGTATTTTCTTTTCATTCATTTCCTGAACAGCAATATCATAGGCATTTGAATATGATTCAGAATTTTGAATGAATATTTTACTCCCATAATTGATCTGATTTGCTCTTTCGGATAATACTTTACATCTTTCATATTTTGTTAAAGTAGGTGTCGTCTTGTAGGATTTAAGTGACTTCTTATAATTCTTCATAACAAGATTGATATCTTCGTTCACTTGAGTTTCAACAACAATTTCACTTACATCATAATCATCATTTTCTAAATCAATGATTTCATCTTCGTCCATCCTTATTTATTTACTTAATAGATAAAGATTTAAATCAAATTTGTTATTAAATATAGTTAGACATTTCCACATTCTGCCACATGTGTATCTAAAGTAGCGAGAACAGTATTATCTCCAACTCTTCTAAAGGGTTCTATGGCGTTCTTCTGAGGATCAAAGAATAAGGGTTCCCAACGATTAATTCCGACACCTTTTAATTCAAAAGCATTGTTTGTTAAGCGACTACTCACTTGATGAAATCCTCCATCTTCAAAATGAATCATAGGTTGTTCTTTGTTTTCCTGACCCGGAACATATTGTTTTTGTGGATTATTACTCAGAGGACGAGTAATATTCTTAATTTCAGAATCAACATCAATGAAATTCTGATCCATGACTGAACCACCCATAGACTGAATGGTCGTCGTCGGAGCCCACGGATAGTTAATCTTATTGCGGAGTCTAGATTCATCTAATTTGTAATCTCCTGGCGCCGAACTAAACATGTTTGAATTATCTTTTACAATATTTCCATCATCAAGAGTATTCATTATATATTATGAATATTATAAAAAAATTTAATTATTAAGATTTAATTATCTTCTTCTACGAGTTTTAGATTTTCTCTTCTTAGATTTTCTCTTCTTAGATTTTCTCTTCTTAGATTTTCTCTTCTTAGACTTTCTCTTCTTGCTTGATGCTTTCCTTTTACCGCCGGCCAGCTGGCGCAGTCGGATGAGCTCCTTCCGTTCATCTTCGTTGGTCAGGGGAGTGATGAGGGTGATGGGCGACGATAGCACAGTATTTGGCCAGCCAACTTTTTGAGCATTGACACTATTGCCGAAGTTCGCGAGCGCATGTAGATCCATTTTGATAGTGTTTATGTTCTGCAATAAATCTAGGACGTTTATGGCCGGGGGTGTGGACATTTATAATATAGATTATATAAAAATAATTAAGATTTAATTAGCAATAAATCAATCAAAAGTCTTTTCCTGACATCTTCTTAAGTAATCCTCATTTCTTACCATCTGTCTGGTGGGTAATCCACCTCTAACCCAATCCTGCTTAGAATCCTCAGGAATAATATGTTTATGATCCTGAACCTCAGTCTTCAATTTAGGAATCATCGGTAAGAAATAATTACCATAGGTAATCTCGCTA
>Ga0308013_10000470_pt1 | contig 21261 bp, 15 predicted proteins | sample Neamet181_FD_203131 | JGI IMG/M metagenome (GOLD analysis project Ga0308013, IMG submission 203131) | Marine microbial communities from water near the shore, Antarctic Ocean - #181 | ecosystem: Environmental > Aquatic > Marine > Unclassified | place: Southern Ocean | collected 2014-07-25
TGTCCGGCATATCCAAGGTGCAGAGACTGCGCTTCAACACGGTCGTATTAGTGAAGTTTGGGTGATTCAAGAGGGTTCCGGAATCGTAGCTACCGGTGGCGAGCTAGTAGACAAAATAGCAGGATCTGGCCACGGAGAATTTAGAGGTAGTGCCATTCGTGGCGGAGATGAGCGGATGATACAGGCGGGTGATGTTGTGTTCGTTCCACCTGGCGTGCCATATGGCATTAAGCAAACTGATTCAATCGTGTATCTAAACATACGTTTTGAGCTTAGAGACGAAGACTAGCGAGACTGAGTTTTATGCGTTCTTATATTCAACAAAAATTAACTCTTATGGCCTTTGCTGCAACAACATTGATCAGCACCTATGTTGGTGCCGCTGAGATAGATGCGGCAGCCGTGCGCACTGCAATGAGTGAAGAGGGTAGGTTGCTCGATGATATTGCCAGAGATGCCCGCAGCAAGCCGGAGGCGGTGATTCCTCTGTTGCATATCGAGGCGGGCGCTACCGTAGTCGATATTTTTGGTAGCGGCGGTTATTACAGTGAATTACTTGCGAAAGTTGTGGGCGAGGGTGGAGAAGTGTGGCTGCACAACAACGATGGCTTCGAGGCATGGGGTATTAATGGACTTAGCGATCGTTTCGATAAGCGAGAGCCGGGAAATATAAACCGCCATACTCGCAGTGGCATCAACCTCGATCTTGGAGAGGAGACTATGGATGCAGCTATAATCGTGATGGCTCTGCACGATATCTATGTCACTCCAAAGCGCTACAATGGCGAAAAATATGTACCGGTGGGCAGACCTGCCAGCTCGGCTTATTTTCTCGAGCAAGTCTTCACGGCTCTAAGACCTGGTTCCCGTTTCGTAGTAGTGGAGCACGCGGGCGATGTATTGATGAAAAGTGAGAAAGTCTTTGATCTACATCGTATGGTCGAAGCTATGGCGCGAAGCGAAGTCGAGAGCGTTGGGTTTCGGTTCATAGAAGATAGTGATGCACTGCGAAACACGAAAGACGATCGCTCCATGATCGTTTTTGATTCGGAGATAAAGGGGCAGACTGATAGATTCATATTAAGTTTCGAAAAGCCTTCCTACTAATCACACTAGACTTCAGCTTTTGGGTTCATTATGCTTCGTTTTACTATGAAAAAATCAATCTTATTTCCAATAATTTCGGTTCTAGCTTTCGTTTTTGCGTCCAGCAGCTTTGCGCAAGAAATAGTAGAGTCAAGTGTGCCGCAGTCAGTCCGAGACATGATTCTACGGAGTCAGGTGGACACTCAATTTGAGCAGACAGCACGTGTACAAATCGATGTGCAGTACGGTGATTTCCTTAGGTCGCTAGCCACACAGCCTTTCAAGCGGAATGAAGTTGAAGCTGTATTAGTTGAATTGTTTAGTGAGCGCGCAGAATTGAGTTTAAGAGTGGCGCAGAATAAGGCCTCACCAGAACAGCTTAAGGTAATCACTGAATACGACTATGTTCGCGCTAGACTCGAGCCGCTATTGACCATCGCGGAGCTTGGCGTTATCGATGCGCAGCGCCGAGGGGTGACAGATGGGCAGCTAAAAAATGGCTATGCAGAAGAGCTTTCGCGCACTACTGGTAGCCTAAACGAAGCGGACAAGGATTTGCTCCTCGATACCCTCGTCAAACACATTCGTATGGCACAGGGCGAAACCGGCAGGATGAATGCGCAGAATGTCGACGAGCTAATTCAAAAGCAGAGCGCGTCATTCATGCATGCGAGAATGGAAATGGATACGCTTTTCGATGCGGTAAAGTTGGAGCAGGTCGATCAATTCATGGGGCGTTTGCATAATAATCTTTATAGAAATCGTTCGATGTCGGATCAGTAGTTGGGGCTTTTCAATTGAAAAGCCTAAGCTGGGCGAATATTTTGCCCTTATATCTGTATTTTTTTGTTACATGGGGTGGCCTTTCTCGCTTCATTTTATTTTAAGCCATTGATATAAATAATAAATTTACTATCCCCTTATTCTAAGCACATTAAGATTGAGACATTATGTCGCATAGGCGTTGGGCATCTTATAAAGTAGTCTCCTTTTTATAGAACTCATTCCAACTGTTGGTTGGGATCCGCTGGAGAAAATTATGCGAAACCCCGCGCTGCTATCAAGATTTGCCCTAACTGGACTGTGCGCTCTAGCGCTGCTGCGTCCGAATGTAGTTATGGCTGATAGCCCTGTGCTGAATCAGCTCTTTCCAGAGTTGGTGAATTTGTTGTATGCCCATGACGTATTGCATGCTCGAGTATTTGAGGAAATCGAAGCGACAAACGAAGCGCCATCGGCAGCGATTGGTAAACGACTGTTAATGGAGCAGTTGGAGGAGTTGGCCGAAGCTACCGCATCTCACTATCACTCCGCAGGCGATCATCTAGCCATGCTGGGGCCGCATCGCGTTTTTGAAAGCCGCGCTGTACCGGGTATCATCGTTACTATTAATCGGGAGCAGACTGCGGGAGAGGCGGCGGAGGCTTTAGCTGACGGTGGGGCACTGCCTGAGGTTGCTGTTGAGACGCTGAAGAGAGGCCGTGAATTCGTCGAAGAGTTGCTTGAGATTTATCTAGATGATTCCTTCGATGATAAAAAGGTCGCCATCGATGCGGCCGTCGAGCGTTATCTAAGTGACGACAAGCACTCCGTTGCTGACAAACCAAAGTCTGATGAGCTTCTCGCAGATCATCCCTATGCCTATTCTTACCGTGTTGGATTTCCGCAGTTGAGCGGGCTGACCTGGGCTTCGCAATGGTTAAAGATTGCGACGCTGGAAGTGGTAGCTACCGCGGCAGATCAGGAGGCAAAGATTCGTGATGTCGAAAATGTGTTGCAATACTACAAAGAGAAGACAACTCGCCTTCACGGCAGTCTAGTTTCACTGCCCTCTGATATTCCAACTATTCCTGTCATAGCGCCTAACTTCTACACATTCCACCCTGAGGCCTCCGCTATCGTAGATAACATCGAGGCGTTGAAAGTTGTGATAGGTGATGCATTGGCTTATCCCGAATTAATGGGGAGATTGGAGGCGATAGAAATTATGGTTGCTGAATACACGAACAAGGATGAGAATTTATTTAGTCATCGTGATTACTTGATCTCTGTGTTGCGTGGCGGTATTTATAACGCCGGTGGACCAGCGCGAGGTGGAATGGAAAGGCCGGATCGAAATTACTCACGTGACCGGCAGGAAAATCCTCACATCAGCAAGTTTCCAATGCCACAATAATGCTTTAAATAATTTTATTATTTTCAATCAGTCAAGGACGTATGCAGTGATCGTATTTAGAAGTTTAGCCACGATTATAATGGCTCTGGGAACAAGTCTGCTAATGACCGAGGCCATTGGGTCTTTGGATAGAGTGGGGGATTTTGCGTTGCTTGATGATCGTGGTGAATTTCATCAGATTAGCCGCTACCAGCATCGCAAGGCGGTAGTGATGATGTCTTATCATCCCAGCTGTGCCAATATTTTTGACAGCTTGGCTTATCTTTCTGAGTTGAATGCAAAATATGCAGATCGAGACGTGGAATTCTTGCTACTTGATTCATCTGGTGTAGGCAGGACTGAAGCGAACGAGCGAGGCCTAGGGTTCCCGCTTTTGGACGATGCTGCTCAGCTTGTCAGTGCATCGCTGCAAATTAAACAGGTTGGAGAAGTTATTGTCTTCAATCCGGAGCGGCTCTCATTATTTTACCGCGGCGCGGCCAATCAATCTTTGGATATAACCCTACAGGCACTGCTCGGTGGCGATGTCCGTGATACCGTCAAGAATGCTATTGCTGGGTGTACCATAGACTATCCGATACGTAACAAGTTACTAGCAAGCCCTCCCGACTACACTACTGAAGTTGCTCCGATTATTGTAGCGAATTGTGCAGAGTGTCATCGTTGGGGTGGAGCCGGTCCATTTGCTCTGGACAGTTACACGTCTCTTTTGGGTTGGTCGCCGATGATACGAGAGGTTTTGCTGAATAAACGTATGCCGCCTATGCAGGTCGATCCGATGATAGGTCATACCAATAGTGCGCAGCATCTTTCAGGGGAAACGCTGCAGACCTTATTGCATTGGATGGATGCGGGAGCGCCGAGAGGCGACAACCCTATTGATCCATTGCAACTCGTTCCGACAGAGAAGGTTTTCGAATGGGAATTGGGTGAACCTGATTTTATCGTCGAGACACCAGCGAATGCGATCGCAGCTGTAGGAATACAAGATTATTTATACACAGAAGCGACATTGCCATTCGATCGTGATGTTTGGGTACGTGGGTTTCAATACAATCCTGGAAAGGAAGCGGTCCTTCACCATTTGATGACATTTATTTCTCCAGCCGATGAAGATTTTTGGGGAGACGAGGCTGAGAACGAAATCAGTACGCGTCGCTTCTTGGGTAGTTTTATTCCTGGTAATAACCCAGCTACCGTTTTTGCTGAAGAAACGGGAATTCTTATTCCTAAAGGACATAAGTTGTCACTGCAGTTTCACTACGTGACAAATGGTCTCGCGACCACCGATGAAACCACCATTGGGCTGTATTTTTATGACGAGCCACCAGGAAAGGAATTGCTAACCAAAGCAATCTCGCCTCGTTTCGTGATCGAGCCTTATGATTCGAATCATGACATGAAAGCTAGTTATCAGTTTGAGAAGCCGGTGGTCGTTACAAGTGTGCGAGCGCGAATGAATTTTCGTGGCAAGAGGATGAAATTTACAACGCAGAAGGCGGATAATGAGTGGCGTGATGTCTTGAGCATTCCCGCCTATAATTATGGCTGGCAGCCGCACTATCACTTGAGCGAGGAGGTAAATCTAGACGCTGGGGATAGTATCCATGTGCTTGGTGCCTTCGACAATTCCTACTCCAACCCGTTCAATCCTAATCCGAGTGAAGAAGTTACGTTCGGCTTAGAGAGCTACGATGAAATGTTTACGGGATATGTGACGTACTACGAGAAATGAATGCTGCTGCTGACCGCCTCAAAAGGGATAGCAGTAGAAAAGCAAAGCGAAAGGTTGTCGGCTCTACCAGATTGCTGTAGTCGACTGAGTTGATCTGGTTGTACGCATTTCGGCTTTCGTCATTTTTTTGCCGGAGTAAATTTCTGAACGAGTTATTTTTTTGCAGCCGGGCAGGCCTTCTAGTAAAGAGGTTCTTCGCCTTAGCAATCGCAATAGTACCTTTCTCCCGCTTCTCTAGGCATCATTACACTCTTTCTTCAATGTATAAGTATAGAGCAATGCTATTAGCAGGAATCAAATTTTATGCTAATCAGTATTTTTGGTTATCAATCAGGCAGAAAATTTCGGTTTGACTTGCACGCCAAGTTTAAAAAAGATTAGCGACAACATTGATGCGATTAGCATCATGATTAGCAGGGGATAAACTGTTCCGTTAAAGATCACCGCGACCAATTGCGCGGCGATGCCAGAGATGAACATTTGTAGAAATCCTGTTAGGCCTGATGCGCTGCCTGCAAATCTTGGAAATTCATTGATTGCCGCTGCCTGCGCATTAGGGAGGACTATTCCATTCCCCAATACCGCCAAGGCAACAGGTGCGAACAGGGCGATGGGTTGATGAAAGCCGATGAGCTGTAGCGTAATTGCGAGAGATATTCCGCCGATACCTATGCTTACGCCTATGCTGATCATGCGATTCAGTTCCATCGACCGACCGAAGTACCGCGCATAATAATTTCCTGCCATAAAACCCATGGGAATCATTACGAAATAGTATCCATACTCAGTAGGAGGGCGCTTCAATACAGTGATCATGATCTCTGGAGCGGCAGCGATAAAGCTGAAGAAGACGACCGATACGAAAGTCACGCAGAAAGCATAGCCGCAGAATGCGCGCGACCTAAATAGCAGCACATAGTTACCTATCATGGCTGCAACGCCCGTGAAGGCCACCGGCTCCTTAAGTGTTTCTGGCAAATTTTGAAAGAGTAGGAAAAACATTAATACAGACGCGATGGCAATTAATACGAAGACGTATTCCCAACTCAGCCACACCATTAATTCGCCACCCAGTAAGGGTGAAAACATAGGCACTACCACCATAACCATGACTAGCGTGGCGATGACGCGCGCTGCCTCCTGCGCTCCATAAACATCGCGGACTATGGCGCGTGCTAGCACGAGGCCTACAGCCGCACCAAAGGCCTGAATGAATCTTCCTAAGATGAGCAATTCGATAGTGTTAGCCAAGAAACAGAATATCGATCCAATGAGAGTGATCGATAGACCTAGTAACATAACAGGCTTGCGCCCATATTTATCTGAGAGTGGGCCGTAGAATAGAGTGCCTAAGGCAATGGATAGCATCGAGAGGCTGAGAGTGAGTTGCGCAACTTCAGTACTTACTTCAAAGGTTTGTTTGATTACGGGCAGGGCAGGTAGCAAGATCTGCATGGAAGCAGGTCCGAGAGCGGATGTGGCCGCTAGTAAGATGATTAGTGTCTTTGATAATGATGTGCGAGTGGGCAAAAATATTTTCCATCAACGGCGTGAATAATGATGAGATTTTAGACAGTTAGAAACTGCGAATATTGAATTAGCGATCCAGTACTGCTTTCCGATTGCGTTGTAAAGAACGACCGTTTTGCGAGCTAAGGATGACGCTTGACCCCATCAAAATGGAACGCTGAGCCTGGCTAATTTCGTAACCTAAACCGAAGGTTTGGGTATGAAACATTTGCGTTAGCTGTTGAGCATTCCACTTGCTGCTTTCACTTTCGGCAGCGGCCATAGTATAGCACGATAGGATGATATCTGTTCTGGTTTTAAGGCAAATGGATAGGTCAGGTGAGGTGCTAACCTCCAAACTCATTCCGTTTGGGTTCTGAGTAAAACGTGGTGAACCGGCTAGGTAGTCTGCTACTTGGTCGGAGAAGACAGCTCCATCGTTCGTGATGTCGACTGGAAGACTTATAGAGAGGCGGCGTAGGATGCTGGGATCTTGTTGGTAGGCAGTTTCAAACAGGGTTAGTGCCTCTGCATATTCATTGTTATGCCAAGCCATCTTGCCCATTTGTGCCGCCAAGCGTGCTCGCAGCAAGACTTCCTGCGTTGGCAGTTGGCTCAGAGCTGCTGCGCCCTCCCGCAGAACGCTATCCCGATCATTGTCTAGTGCAGCAACCTCTGTCTTGTAAGCATGGTAGTAACCGGAATTGAGCATAAAGGCCCCGTTGCTGTTCGCCTGCTCAATAATGGTTCTCATGACTCCGGTACCGATACTGCCGACGATCTCAGGCTCGATCCATTCGGGAATATGCACATCCAATGGTGCATAAGGACGCAGTCGGTTCTGTAGAACATCGAATTCGGCGAACAGTGCTGCCGCTCGACGCTCCGACCGCCATGCACTGACTTGAAAGCTTAGGGCGTCCACGCGTGTGGACAGAGAATCGAAGAAATCCATCGTGGAGATTTTCTCCAATTGAATTTGATACTCGAGCCGATTAGCCATCATGTTAACCAAAGCAGCCATAGAGTCTTTCTGCGCATCGTCAGCACTATAGGAGCCGTTGCGATCGGGCTGATTCAATGCAGTTGTGGTGAGTTTGATCGCGTCCTTGCTATAGCCGGCTAGCAGGAAGAAACTGGCAGTAACGAGAAAGTGTTCAGCACGATTCATCACGTTGACTATGGGTTCCTGAGCCTCCCGCCAGACAAGCATACGGCTCAGTGCCTCACGAGATTCATCGAAGCGACCCTGATTCATAAGTAGGTAAAGCTTATAGATCCAGGGGTTCGCTACGCTATCCGCATTTAGGTAGCGAGTAGCACGATTGAGATATTCTTCTGCCTCATCTATCCGTAATAGGCTTAGCGCAACTTCCGATGCATTGCTCAGGTAGACCGTGTCGAAGTCGCTCCTTGAATCGGCAAAACCTTCATCCTCGCTCACAGCACGATCGCATGCAGTCAAGGATTCGATAGGTTGCAGGCTGGCCAAGTCGGCTGCGCAGATCGTGTTCCATGCCCGTGCACGTTCCCGTTCATTGTCGCTATTTTGCAGAACTAGGTTCGCACTTTCACGAGCCGCACCGTATTGTTTGAGCTTGATTAATGGCCAGCCGCGGAACGATTCGACATCCTGCTCGTAGACCTCTTCGACTTTGTCTAGGTATTCCAGTGAGCGGGATTGGTCGCCCATGAGTTGATGTACATAGGACAACTGACTAAGTGTGAGGTAGTGCCATTGTAGATTTCCCGACTCTAGCGCCTCTGGGAGGTCGTTGTAGTTGGTAAGCTGCTCCGCGCGATTCAGATGAAAAAGTGCTCTTGGCATATTGCCTTCTACAGTTAGCAGGATTTCAGCAAGAGCGAACTGTGCTCCAGGAGAATTGGGTTCCTGGCGTACCCATTGCTCGCTTAACTCGCGCGCCTTAACATTTAGATCGAGATTCATAGCATCGCAGACAGCGAGAGCCCTCGGGTCGCTAACATCCCTGAAGCCAAAGCAGAGTTGGGGCTGCGCTTGCGGCACCTCGAAGTTTTCGAGGGAAAGGTCAGCGTCGTCCTGAGCAAATATGTTGGAAACAGAGAAAAGAAGGGTAACCAAGCTGAGATTCGCGAGGGTACGTAGCAGCCACATGTTAGGTTTTGAATTGTTCATTAGGCTAGCGTGCTTTTGGCAAGTTGTTCCATAGGCCCGCGCATGCAATCGATAAGCACTTTGTTCATGTCTGCTACACCCGGAGCTAGCTCGATACGATGACCTAGGACTCTGGGTAGGAGTAGTTCAATGTCTTCTGCACTCACATATTCTCGGCCGCGGAGTGCGGCAGAGACTTGCAGGGCAGGGAGCATGAGTACCATGCTTCGCGTCGAGTTACCTTGCAGTACTCGTTCGTCCTCGCGTAGGTTTCTAGAAATATCGACAAGTGCAGATTTGATGCTGTCGCTAATGATTACTGCTGCATCGATCTGCTCTCTGACGAACAGGACTTCATCACGGGTTACGGTAATCTTTTCCTGCTGTTGGTCTTTTCGCTGCTTATATGTGTCCAGAACATTCAATTCAGCCTCACGATCGATATGATCCATAGTTATCTTAAATAGGAAGCGATCGAGCTGCGGTGTTGGCAGAGGATAGGTGCCCACTAGGTCCAGCGGATTCTGAGTGGCAATAACGAAAAATAGTTCATCGAGGCGGTAAGTGACATTATCAACGGTAACTTGTTTCTCACCCATTGCTTCGAGCATGGCGGACTGCACTTTTGGTGAAGTTCTGTTGATCTCATCTGCGAGAACAACATGGGCGAATAGAGGACCATGTCGGAAGTGAAAAGCGTTGCTGTTGCTATCGAATACCGGTACGCCGGTGACATCCGAGGGCAGTAAGTCTGGAGTAAACTGTATACGGCGAAATGGTAGAATGAAATCGGCACGATTCTTATCACTGCCATCGTCGACGATGGCTTCGCCTAGCGCTTTCGCGAGAGTGGTTTTTCCTGAGCCTGGAAAATCTTCGAGCAGTACGTGCCCGTCAGCGACTAACGCGATGAGGGTTAGTTCGATAACATCATCACGGCCTAGAACCTGTTGTTTTACGGCAGCGCTCAATCGATTTAATACTTCAATTGCTGCTTCGATTTGGGTATTGCTGCTTGCTTCCTCAGTATCGCTAAGGCGCAATGGCCCAGCTACTTCGGTGATACTGTCAGACGTCATAGTTTGCTCCATTTTTGAACGGGTTCGGCTTTTGGGTAAAATTAAGTTCTACTTTAAAGAGTTATGAGGGTTATTTGCTGAGCAGCCAGGAAAAAGGATTGACCCAGGCGGCAACTCGTTTCCATGTTTGCGTATTACGGCCTATCTCTTGTGCGATTTTTTTGCGTAGTTCTGCCCACTTTGCCGCATCGATGCTGCCCTTATCCTGTGAGCCCAATGTTAGCGCAAGATGTTGATTCGTTAATTTCTGCATGGTTGGAGCCACTTCCTCAACGCGAAGGGCAAACTGCTCGCGGCTCTCTCCGAATTGCCGATGCAAGCCAACGGCTGCCAGTTGATCTAGCATCGCTCGATAGCTAAGTCGATATTGTTTGTCTGTCGCCGCTCGTGATGGAATCCAAATGCGGTAGAACTTGATTGTGTAGGCGCTTAGCAGAGTGGCTAAGATTAGTGCATATAGGGCATTCAGAATCAGTTGCAGGTTTATCGGGGATGCTTGCTGCGACTGCAGGAAGTCATCGAAAGATGCATCGTTACGTAGCATATCGCCCAGCAGTTGCTGCAGGTTGTTCTGTGGATCGGTAGTCATATCCACTAGGGTTTGTTGTGGTGCTGGGTCAACGATTACCCAGCCAATATCGCGAAAATAAATTTCAGGCCAGGCGTGACCATGTACAGCCTGGATTAATAGCGATGAACCGCCAGCCTTATTACTGGCTGGAACAGCGTAGCCAATGCCCACTCGAGCGGGAATGCCTAAACTGCGAAACATATAAGTGGCTGCGAAGGAAAAGTGCATGCAGTAGCCAGTTAGATCGCCAAATAAGAATGAGCCCGCCGGGTCTGTCTCATAGGCGTGCTCGTTCTTCAGGCTATAGATGCCGCTCTCATCCAAATAAGTCTTAATTGCCCAGGCTTTGGCAAAGGGATCATTGGTGTACTCCGGTTTTAGATCAGTGATCAGATTCTCGGCGAGTTCTTTGTAACGTGGGTCATCGGGTAGCTCTAAGTATTCTTCCCATACCTCTGCTGACCAGTCTGCCCTGCCAAGTTCACGACCGATCAGATAGTCGAAGTCATACTTCGGGGCTTGAGAATAGGTATCGTATGTTCGCTTAAAACGCAGATTGTTAGGATTGGCAGTGTCCTCATAGGCGACCGGACTTTCTAGCCCAAACGGTGTGCGATGCGAGATTAGCATGCCAATACTAGCGTGGACTAGTGTGCGCTGATCTTCGGCCTTGGGTAGTTGATTGGTCTCGATACGCGAGTTCGTGAAATTCTTGATCAGGTCCTGGTCCATGTCACCGCGTTTCGTAAAATCGAGCAGGGTGCCATTGAACTGGGAGTACGCGGATTCGCGAAAATAGTAGGAGCCATTTAGAGGTTCATAGTCATCGCGAAAAACGACGACCGCTACAGGTGCCTCTTTATCATCTGCATTATTTTCACTGTCTCTGAAGGGGTTCTCACGCTGGTTGCCATTGCCTTCTTGCTCTTGCCCTGTCAACCCTAGGTCATCTGTGAGCTGTGGTGTCGGTAGTCCGAACAAACGAACATAGAACAGCAGTGAGAAACACAGGAGTCCGAGAACGGTAAAGTGATAGGGCAGGCGCCGATGGTTATTCTCAATCATCAGTAACGCTGCGAGAGAAAGGACCGCGCCACAACCGAATGCCATTAATATCGAGGAGGGATCGATGCCGCGCGTCAATGCATAGTCCCCGATAACGAAGGGGCGATGGATCATGCCATTACGATGTGCAGACAAGGTTACAACAAAGGCGATAGCTACGAACAGTATTTCAACGACGGGTCCAAAGTTTGTACGTTGGGCGAGGACACGTAAACAAACTGTGAGTGAGGCGCTGACTGCAAGCCACTTAATAAACTCGCCGGTATTAAAGGAAAATATTGGTGATGTAAGCTCAGAGAGCAATGATGTGCTTGTTACCATTGATGCTAGTAGCAAGCCTAAGAGCAGAAAACTAAGACTCATTAGACTGATGGTGAATGTGCGCAGTTTCTTAAGAGGAGATCGATGAATACCGAGGTCGATCAAATAGCAGGCGAATAGGCATCCAATGAAGGAGGCGACTGAACCGCTGGCAACGGTAAGGGACAGGCTTAGCGCCCAATAGCTACTGGCTATAATCGCCGCGCGTAAACTAGTCGGCAAGAAATGCTTTGCCTTTGCGGTGTCCGTGACAGCCTTGTTACTTGTTGTGTTCAATGCCACTGTGATTTCTCGGTTTAATATTTTTTAATATTCAAAAGTTACACCTTCTTAAGGTTCTGATCGAAACTGAGCCCTGATTTTCGGTCCACGACTATGGTTGATTCTACTAGCTGCCCCAGATCGGTCAATAACTTAAGTAAATCGGCTCTGGAGCCGCCAAAATCGCTACCTTTTTTATTTACAGGATCATCTTGCAGCAGGAGACGTTGCCATAGCTTTAGCTGCTCGGCCTCGTTGAACCCGTCGGTTGCGAGTACTAAGGAGAAACGACCTGGAAAACGAGAAATTGTTTTTTTGAACGGGTCAAACCAAGGGGCGAGTTCGGCTCCTGCGAATACGATGCAGTGCGCGCCGGCTTGAGTCGTGGTTTGGGTTAAGAATTCATCTAGGCCGTAGGCTAGCGTTTTATCTATTGCTCTGGATTTAGCAATGGCATCCAACGCGGCGGGAAGGGTGTCGGCACTAGTCTCGGAACCATCGGCAGAGAATGCCCAGTCGTCGCCTAGAGCACCTGTCTCCAATGCAACGCGCGCAACGGCAGCAGCGGCTTCATCGTTGTCGCTGCTCAACAGATAAGCGACAGTACGATTGCTGTGGAAGACACTCTTCTCTGCGAGCCTAACATTTAGCTGTCTGCTGCGCGCGTACACTTTCCACATGATATTACGCACTGAGTCGCCTGGCACATAAGGGCGGATTTCCATACGGTCGCCTTCGGGGTTGCCGCAAGGATTTGGTATGCCATCTTCAGCAGTTAAAGAGCGCAAAAGCGGAAGAGACTTTACCGTATTGATTTTTGGCAATGCGCTGCAGGAAATATTCTGTTTCTGCTGCCAAGAGTAGCGACAGAAACCGAGCACATCGGAAACTGTAAACAGTCGTGTAACGTGTTCGGTCTTGCAACGCTTTTCTGGTACGACTTCTTCGTGGAGCTTACCATCGGTGGCGACACGAATTCGTGTCTCAACGAAATCGGGGTAGATTATCCGCCAGTTGAGTTTGACTAAGGGGAAGTAGTTCAATGCTGGGAGCAGGAAGCCCGTTTCATTCGGATAACCGGCTTCTACCTTTATTGGGGCGAGGCTATTGGGGATTTGATCTTGGCTCATCCTCACCCGACGTTGAATGAATACGCCGCTTACTACAGAAAAAAATAGGCTAAATATTAGGATGGCGAGGGCACAGATAGCCAAAGAGAAGACAACTAAGTCCATAGCACCATAGCCGTATACGCGCAATGCATAGGCTGTCAAAAACAGTGTAATTAATCCCTGCAGCGTGAGGGGGAACAGAGCGATTAAGCGTCTACTCAGAGATATCAGTAATGAACTGTTTGGATTAAATTGTATTTTAAGTCCGGATAACATGGCTAGTCTGTGGCTTGGGTCGTTACGATTACTTGGCGCTTAGCTAAGACACTTTGGTTAAGCCCGCGGTCTAAACTATTGGTCTAAAGCAATAGGCTAAACCCGTTGGATAAGACCTGCGCGCCTTGCTTAATTTTACACAGAATAGCTGCAACTAGCAGCGTTAGACAGCAGCCGTGACTACTTGTTGCATTTCAGCTGTACGGCCGGAATTGCTATCTTTCGCATGCTTGCAGATGGAGGCTATGCATTAACAACTGTCATGCCCTGCTCGTTGTATCTAGTGCCTTCAACCTGATCGGCTAACGCATCGAGCGTGGCGATCACGTCAACGCTTAGAGTCAGCTCCATCGAGGCAAGATTCGTTTTTAAATTGGCGAGTTTCGTGGTGCCGGCAATTGGCAAGACGTTATCTTGCTTCGTCATTACCCAGGCCAAGGCGATTTCAGCAGCGCTGAGTTCTAACGACTTGCCCAGATCCAGTATCTTGTCGACGAGTGCGAGGTTTGCCGCATAGGCATCGCCACTAAAGCGAGGCTGCATGGACCCCCGCCAATCGGTCTCAGAAATTTCGCTGTCGCGCTTAAAACTGCCGGTGAGGATGCCGCGACCTAATGGGGAGTAGGCAACGAGACTAGTCCCTATTTCCCGGCAGACGGGCAGTACGTCCTGTTCAATCTCGCGACTGAAGATGGAGTACTCGGACTGCACCGCGGTTATAGGATGTATGGAGTGAGCTCGACGCAGTGTGGCGCCGGAAACTTCCGATAGACCTATCGCACCAATTTTCCCCTCTTCGACGAGTTTTGCCATCGCAGTTACTGTTTCTTCGATGGGGGTATTGGGATCGACTCTATGCAGATAATAGAGATCGATGTGATCCGTTTGCAGTCGAGCTAGAGATCCTTCCACTGACTTTTTGCAGTTTTCCTTAGAACCATCTAAGCCAAGCGAGGCGCCAGTTTCGGGGTCGCGCACGGGACCAAACTTCGTAGCGATACGAACCTTATCGCGCCTATCAAAGAAGGCCTTTCCCAGTAGTGTCTCGTTGCGACCCACTCCGTAGATCTCGGCCGTGTCGAAGTGATTCACACCTAGATCGATAGCTTCGTGTAGAAGCTTGATGGCAACTGACTCTTCCGTTGGAGGGCCATAATATTCGGAGAGCCCCATACAGCCTAGCCCAACCTGTGTGAGCATGATGCCCGTCTGACCTAGTCTTTTTTTGCCCATGATTATTCACTTTCTCTCGTTGCGTCTGCTAGTCGAATTGTAGTGTCTTGTCGCTAGCGGTTAATTCTATTTTCTATAAGTTGTTCGACCACGGCGGGATCGGCAAGCGTTGAAGTGTCGCCTAGGTTCTCGAGTTCGTTCGAGGCGATCTTGCGCAGGATCCGACGCATGATCTTTCCTGATCGTGTCTTCGGCAGTCCGGGAGCGAATTGAATGACTTCGGGTCTGGCAAACGCACCGATTTCCTTGGCAACAAATTTTAGCAGGCCTACGCGCAGTTCTTCAGAAGCCTCGGTGCCAGTCATCAGGCTGACATAGGCATAGATTCCCTGACCCTTGATGTCATGGGGGTATCCGACCACTGCCGCTTCTGCAACGGCTGGGTGCAACACCAGTGCGCTCTCGATCTCTGCGGTTCCAAGCCTGTGTCCTGATACGTTGATCACGTCGTCGACGCGGCCGGTTACCCAGTAATAGCCATCGGCATCGCGACGGGCGCTGTCGCCAGTGAAGTAGTAGCCAGGATAGGTTGTGAAATAGGTTTCGATACAGCGTTGATGATCGCCATACACACTTCTAATTTGGCTGGGCCAGCTGTTACAGAGTACGAGATTTCCTGTAGCTGCGCCCTCCATCTCATTGCCGTTGGCATCGAGTAGCGCTGCCTTGACACCAAAGAATGGTGTTGTGGCCGAGCCAGGCTTTAAATCGGTTACACCGGGTATGGGTGTGATCATTATCGCACCAGTCTCGGTCTGCCACCATGTATCGACGATAGGGCAGCGTGAATCTCCCACTACATGGTAATACCATTCCCACGCTTCGGGGTTTATTGGTTCGCCTACAGAGCCTAACAAACGCAGTGAGGATCGGGATGTCGCCTTAACTGGATCGTCGCCGGCGGACATAAGCGCACGAATCGCAGTAGGTGCGGTATAGAAAATATTTACTTGGTGTTTGTCGATAACCTGCCAGAAGCGCGATGCATCCGGGTAGGTAGGCACACCTTCGAACATTAGCGTCACGGCGCCATTTGCGAGTGGGCCGTATACGATGTAAGTGTGTCCGGTAACCCAGCCCACGTCGGCAGTGCACCAATAGATGTCGCCGTCGTGATAATCGAAGACATATTTGTGGGTGATGGTTGCGCCAAGCAAGTAGCCGGCGGTCGTGTGCAGAACGCCCTTTGGTTTACCGGTTGACCCGGAGGTGTATAGGATAAATAGAGGGTCTTCTGCGTCCATGAGCTCAGGCTCGCATTCGCTGTCGGCCGCGGTCGTAGCTTTGTGGTAGCAAACATCACGTTCTTCATGCCAGGTGACTTCGATATTGGTGCGGCGCACGACGAATACGGAATGCACATCGGGACATCGCTCAAGTGCCTCATCGACGTTAGCTTTTAAGGGAATCGTGCGACCGCCGCGTACACCTTGGTCGGCGGTTATAACTGTTTGGCAGTCGGAGTCTAAAATTCTGTCTTTAATAGACTCGGGGGAGAAGCCGCCAAACACGACGGAATGAACGGCACCGATGCGCGCGCATGCCAGCATCGCATATGCCGCCTCGGGAACCATTGGCATATAGATACAGACGCGGTCTCCCTTGCTGACGCCCCTAGTCTTAAGAGCATTGGCAAGCTTGCAAACTTCTTGATGCAGCTCGCGATACGTTATCTTTTTGTCTACTTCGGGGTCGTCGCTTTCCCAGATGATTGCAGTCTGCTCTGCACGTTGCTCTAAGTGGCGATCAATACAGTTGTAGGCAACATTGAGTTTGCCGCCCTCAAACCAATTCGAGTCGGCCTTAGAAAACTCTCCGCTGGTGACTTTCTTCCAGGGCTCATGCCAGTGCAGCAAATTTCCAGCCTGTTTGGCCCAGAAGTCCTCCGGTGCGTCTATGGAGTGCTTATACATTTTCTCGAAGCTGTCTTTGTTTAGATAAGTGTTCCTAGACTGGGCGTCTGAAACTGGATAAATCTTGTCTTCTGACATAAGGCAATTCCTTATCTGCGAACAACTAGCTGCACTAAATTTGTTGAAATGAGTGTTAGGGACTCTAAAAATGCTCGTCAGTTAGTATGCCTCAAAGCAACTTTACGGGCAAATGAAGGGCTGCTACAGCCCTGTGCCGGCGGGGACTAGGTAGATAGAAAGGTTGCTTTTTCGAGCCTAGTAAGTTGAAACCGGACGTTGTCAATCAGACGACTTTTACCGACGAAGACGGCGCCAAGAATCGCGATATGCTGAGTATCGGTAGTGGGGGTTTGCAGCGAGTCTGCGTCACAAATCTGGAAGTAGTCCTGCTTCAATGAAGCCTGCTTCAGTTCTTTTTTAGCATCTTTCTCGAGCTGTTGGAAATCTGTATTGCCTTGCTGAATTTTCTCGGCACAACTTTTCAGACATCGGTACAAACCTGCGGCTTGTTCTCTGTGCTGCGGGCTCAGGTAATTATTGCGAGAGCTCATGGCGAGACCACTCTCTTCGCGATGCGTCTCAATGCCGTGTATCGCAATCTCGAGTGCAAGATCCTGTGTGAGTTTTCGAATGACCAAAAATTGTTGGTAGTCTTTTAGCCCAAAGAAGGCGGCATCTGGCTGAACGATGTTGAATAGTTTTGTTACGACAGTAGCTACGCCTTCGAAATGTCCTGGTCGGCTATTGCCACAGAAATTTTTAGTTAGGCCTGGCACATTTACCGAGGTTTGCTGTTCTAGGCCATCGCCATAGACTTCTTTGATGGAGGGAAGAAACAGGCAACTACAACTCTCACAACGCAGGCTTTCACGGTCCGCTTCGAGAGTGCGTGGATAGGCGGATAGATCCTCGCTCTCTGAGAATTGTAAAGGATTGACGAAGATGCTGCAGACGATGAAATCGTAGCGGTTCCTGGCTTGCCGTACCAGTTGCAGATGACCTTCATGTAGATTGCCCATCGTCGGAATCAGAGCAATAGAATTACCCTCTGATCGTGCAGTCTTTAGGATTTGCCGTAAGTCCTTGATTTTCGTTTGAGTTTGCATGGCATTATTAGCTTAAGAGTGGCTAGGAGCGGCTAGCTAAAGCAGTGCTCATCGGCGGGGAAAGACTGAGACTTCACTGCCTGCACGTAGGCTTCGATGGCGCCGGGTATGCCATTCTTTGACTCAAGTAAGAAGTTCTTCACAAATTTCGGTGAGATCGGTGAGACACCTAACACATCATGCAGGACCATGATTTGTCCGGTGGTATCGGGACCAGCCCCTATGCCGATTACTGGAATATTTAAGGAGTCGGTAACGGTCTTCCCTAAGCTATGTGGCACACACTCGAGTAGCAGAATACTGGCACCGGCATCTTCTAACAGTTTCGCTTCTGCGATTATTGCATCTGCTTGTTTTGTATCACGGCCCTGAACATGGAAGCCGCCGATCCGATTAACAGACTGTGGCGTGAGACCCATATGAGCACAAACCGGTATACCTCGTTCGGCGAGTAATCTAGTTGTATTCTCGATCCATGCTCCGCCCTCGAGCTTCACCATGTGGGCGCCGGCACGCATCAGCGCAGCAGCATTCTCCAGAGTTTGCGTCTCCGAAGAGTAACTCATAAAGGGCAGGTCGGCTACGAGCAGAGCACCCTTGTTCCCACGTTTGACGCACTCCATGTGATAGACCATGTCATCCATCGTTACGGGAAGAGTGCTGTCATGGCCTTGTAGTACCATGCCTAATGAGTCGCCAACAAGGATCACTTCGACACCGGCATCGCAGAGGATAGAGGCAAAGCAGGCGTCGTAAGCAGTCATGCAGGCGAATTTTTCGTCACGCTTTTTGATTTGAAATAGCGTGGTGAGAGTGATTTTTTTGTTGTGTGTTTGAGTGCTCATGGCTGCGTCTACTGGCTAAACCTATTGGATCAGTCGGGAAGGGGATAGTAAGGCTAGAAAAGAGAGTATTCAAGCCAAACCTGTCCGAATTTCCTGATCTTGATGAAACCATAGTATTCTTCTCATATGGATTATCAGTTATCGCTAAATGTTCGCTGCCCTTTAGATCTGTTAGAGATTTGCCCGGCATATACGCAAACTCCGATTGTGGAGATTTCTCCACTCAATAGCATTCGACTTCTAATTAAGGACGAAACAAATCGGATGGGGCTTGGCTCTTTCAAAGCCTTAGGTGGGATTTATGCTGTGGCCAAGTTTCTGCTTGGGCAATGGCAAAAAGAGAATGGTCGTGAATTGCTAGTCCAGCGACTAACTGATTTAGAAATCCAAAGTTGGTGCAATCAGTTCACTTTCGTATGCGCCAGTGCAGGAAATCACGGAATTGCAGTGGCAAAAGGCGCAGAACTATTTCATGCAAATTGTCGAGTTCACATTGCTCACTCTGTTCCAGCCTCTTTTGCTAAGAGATTGATGGCGCTGGGCGCCGTGGTGATTCGATCTGGTGAAACATACGAGGAAAGTATGGTCGCTGCTATGAATGACAATTTAAATGGAGAGATCTTACTTGCTGACAGCTCCTGGCCAGGCTATTACTACCTACCGATGTTGGTTATGGAAGGCTACACGGTTATCGCTGAGGAAATGCGAGAAGTATTTTTACGCGAAGGTAGCTGGCCTACGCATGTATTTCTTCAAGCAGGTGTTGGCGGACTGGCAGCAAGCATGGCTTTTGAGATTCGTAAAAATTGGAAACAACAACCCAGAATTGTTGTAGTGGAGCCTCAGGCCGCGCCTTGTCTTTTTGAAAGCTACAAGCTAGGACACATCACTACAGTCAGTGGCCCAATTTCTTCCATGGGCAGATTGGACTGCAAAGAACCTTCACTTATTGCATTTAATATACTCAAAGAGCTCGCTGATGATTTCGTTTGCGTAAGCGATGAAGAGGCACTTACAGCTGCAAATTTCTTGGCCAAAAATAAACTCGCTACCACTCCGTCTGGTGCTGCAGGCTTAGCTGCAGTATTGTCAAACGCAAAGTTAGATATTGCAATTCCAGGCAACTCGACCTGCCTGGTAATTGCGACTGAAGGGAGCATCTAATAATATGAGTTTAGTGAATCAAAGCCTGATTGATGAGTTGATAAAATTTCGAAAGATACTGCATCAAAACCCAGAGTTAGCATTCGATGTTGCCAATACCAGTAAGCTGATTGCGAAAGAACTGCAGGAAACAGGCTTGGAGGTAACAACGGGCGTAGGGCGAAATGGGATTGTCGCTTCACTGAATAAGGGCAGCGGAGTCAGTCCTATAGGGTTTAGAGCCGACATGGATGCGCTTCCTATCACAGAAGCAAATACTTTTGAGCATGCTTCCATTTCTGCAGGTAAGTTTCATGGTTGCGGCCATGATGGCCATTCAACCATGCTATTGGGCGCTGCAAAGCTATTGGCTCAAACAGATGACCTAGAACGGGAAATCCACTTCATTTTTCAACCTGATGAAGAAAATGGCAATGGTGCGAGTGCAATGATTGGGGCGGGGTTGTTTGATAGGTTTCAAATGGATGCGATCTATGGTTTACACAATCTCCCTGGATTAGCCGTAGGAGCATTTGCTATTAATCCCGGAGCATTCTGTGCGTTTGAAGATAATTTCAAAATTTCTGTGCTCGGCAAAGGCGGGCATTCTTCTATGCCAGAAAAAGTGATTGACCCTATTGTTATCGGTGCAAAGATTGTATCTGATCTTCAGAGCATTGTTTCGAGAGCGATCGCGCCTTCAGATCACGCGGTTGTCTCCGTAACTGACTTTAGGACTGACGGCGCACGGAATGTTATTGCAACTAAAGTCGACATTACTGGCGATTGTCGAGGTTTTGAAGAGCATGTAAGCGAATCTATTAGAAACCAAATGGAAGCGATTGTTCGCAACAACTGTAGCGCTTATGGTGCCGAATGTCGTTTTCATTATTCAACATCTTTTGTTCCGTTAATAAATAGCCCAGAACATGTCGCAATTTGTGTCGCCGTGGCAAACTCGTTACCCGGTGCAACTGCGAATGCCCTGTATGGCCCTGTTAGCTTTTCGGAAGACTTCGCGCAGATGCTTGTCTGTAAACCCGGCGCTTACATTTTGATGGGTAATGGTGAAGAGCATGAGAACTACGCACAACCTTTGCACAATTCTTCTTATGACTTCAATGATCAAGCATTACGCTTTGGTATTGAATATTGGTGTGCCATGGCGCGACATTTGCCCTAATAAATGAATTTGTGCAAAACCACTAGAAAAATTCAGAGAAAATATTTTTTATCACTCCCACTAATTAATTTAATTGCATATATTTGTAGTAGCTTGTTAAGAACCTTCGTGTCGATGGCTTTGGTTACTCATGCATGGATGCTTTTGGCCTGCACCAGAAGATTAGATCGACCCAGTTTGACAAACTTGAGCTGACCGATCATGTAATAAGTTGTCTGTCCCGATAGGCCAAATTAATAGCTTGTTACCGTGTCCAGTCCTCGTATGAAGCCCTGCATCAACTCTAAAAAATGCGCTCGCAAAAATGGAGCTAATTTAATTTCTGAAATTTAGAGCGCTCTTATCGAAGAAAACTCAAGCTGGATTGCGAGAGCTTGGTCTTGTCAAAGCTTGTTGCAAACGTATCCAAGGTTCGCCTTTTACTATGCTGTGGTGTAGTTCGTATTCTTTTATCTTTTGAAGGTATAAATTAAATAATTCATCGCGATTATGCGGATTTTCCCGAAGGGGGTC
>Ga0308013_10000476_pt1 | contig 21079 bp, 21 predicted proteins | sample Neamet181_FD_203131 | JGI IMG/M metagenome (GOLD analysis project Ga0308013, IMG submission 203131) | Marine microbial communities from water near the shore, Antarctic Ocean - #181 | ecosystem: Environmental > Aquatic > Marine > Unclassified | place: Southern Ocean | collected 2014-07-25
CACGTTCTGTTGCTTGTGACCATCTAGGATGTGAAACATTTGGGTTAACATTTGAGTAAAACCCATATTCTCTTGGGGACGATCTCATCCAAGACGATGTAGGCATTTTTTTAACCAATTTTATTTTTACAATTGCTTTTGCACTTTTAAAACCATACTTCCATGGTAGAAAAATTCTTAAAGGGGCACCATTTTGGTTGGGTAAAGGTTTTCCATAAAGTCCAGTAACTACTGTTGTTAAAGGATGCATAGCCTCATCAATTCTTAATCCTTCTTTGTAAGGCCAATTTAAAACTGGATATCTTTGACCTTTCATTTGTTCAGGATCGTAGACACTTTCAAATTCAACAAATTTTGCAGTATTTTTAATAGATACTTTATTAAGTAGTTTATTAAGAGAAAAACCCATCCAAGGAATAACCATAGACCAACCCTCAACGCATCTAAGTTTGTAGATTCTTTCTTCAGAGGGTAATAAGGAAATTATTTCTTCTGCTGAAAGTGTAATTGGACTATCTACTTCACCTTCAATAGTTAAATCCCATGGTTTAGTTTTAAATTCTTTTGAGTTTTTAAAAGGATCTCTCTTTCCAGTTCCAAATTCATAATAGTTGTTATAAGTGGTAATATCCTGATAAGTCGTCAAATCTGTTTTATTTTGAGAATAAGCACTATTAAGAAAAGGAAAAGAGCTTAATGATATTGATCCAACACCTAACCCAATAGATTTAATAAATTTTCTTCTTTTATTATATATTTGTTCAGTAGTTATTTCTGAATGTTTATATTTTTTCATTTTGAATAGGATTACCTTTTAACCAATTGCTTTGTTCATTTTTATAGTGTTCTTTTTTCCATATAGGAGATCTTTTTTTAATTTCTTCAATAATATATCTTGATAATACGTAAGCTTGATCTCTATGCTTACATGCAACTGCTATAATAATACTAGTTTCTCCAAGTCCAACATAACCTTTAATATGCTCAATAAAGACTGCTTTATCAATAATCTTTAGTTTTTCAGCAGCTTCTTTATAAATTTCTTCAAAACTTTTTAATACAAGCTCATCATGAGTATCGTAAGTCATTCCAACAACTTCTTTATCCTCATTGATATTTCTTACAGTGCCATTAAAGATAATTGAAGCTCCATAAGTAGAAGATTTGATAAACTCTTCTGCCGTAGAAGTAATAATTTTACTTGTCTTAATATCTATTATTTTTGTATGTAACATTAACCACCACCTATAGGAGGTATAATTCCAATTCTTTGATTTTTTGTAATTTTATAATTATCATTAATTATATTGTTATCTTCTGAGCAAAAAGCTGAATTTTCTACAATTCTTATAAAATTTTTATTCCCTTTAAAGTTTTTATCTAAATAATTAATTAATTTTTTTCTAAAATCTTTAATTTCAATTTTTTCTTTTATATCAAATTCTAAGTGATCTTTACTACTAAAGTCTCTACTCGCACCAAATAATTCTAGTTTTATTTTCATTTTTTAAGTTTAGATGAAAATTTTAAATGCTCACTACTAAAATTATTTTTATTCTGCTCAATATAATCATTCATTATCTTAATTTTTTCACCTTCAAATTCAGAAACCTTTCTTATATTCAAATCCATGTAAAGCGCTAAAACTTCAGTTGTAGCAGATAAAGTATTCTGAGCTTTATCATGCATCTCCAGTTTATAATGTAGTCTTTTATTATCATGATCCAAGTGAGACAAATAAATATCAACCTCATCACCTTCTTTAACTTCTTTTTGATAAGTGGTACTTGTCTCAACAACCATTGTGCTTCTCTTTGTTGTTTTAGCAGAATGCTCACCCATTTTAAATCTTGATAAAATTTTCTCTGCACCCATATCAAATAACAAAATATAATAAGCTAAATTCATATGATTATTGTAATCAGTCCACTCCTTGATTATTGTTTTTGTAGTGAGTAGAACTGACATTGCTATTTTATTTCTGAGAGTATTTGTTCTGACAAACTCTTAATTTCATCTACAGCGTTACCTTTTTTTTGTTTTTCAACAGCTGTCTTTCCCTCACCCATAGAAGAAGTGTAAATTTGACGATTTCCAATTATTGTGTTTGTCGATAATAAATCTAAGCTTTTTATAAAATCATTTGTTTTGTCTATAAGTTTAGATCTTTGATTAGATCTATTGATTTGTATTAAAATTTTTTTATTAGCCTGTTTTGCAATATCTACAATTGCACCAGTAGCCCAAAAATCAACATGTGAAGCGGCCATAGGTATCAAAACTAAATCTGCTGCCTCTATTGATGGACGTGCGTCAGATTCTATTTTTGGAGGAGTGTCTATAATTACAATATCATGATCTACTTTTAATGTTTTTGCCTCATACTGCGCTCCCCACAAACTTGCAGTTTTAAAAGTTAGACCTTCATTAGAAACTTTTTTTTCTGTTCTTATCATAAACCATTTACCCAAACTTCCTTGGGGATCTGTATCGATTATTGCTACTTTTAAGTTGTGATATTTTATAAATGCGAGGGCTAAATGTACTGAAAGAGTAGTTTTTCCAGTACCTCCTTTTTGTTGGGCAATAGTTATGACCTTAGAAAGCATTTAAAAGTATTATAATATACTTAGATAATATTCAGCAAAATTGAATCTACTAAGTAAATAAAGCATAATTGAATGAATTATCAATTATATTATTCTAGTAAAGATTGAATCTACATTTTGGTAAATTATTTGAAATATTTTTTTAATTATTAAAATTAACCACTTCTAAATTATATATATATTTATAATCAATATTTTTTAATTGATTTGTGCGACAATAGAACGTTAAATACGTTAGAGAGAGAGATTAAGAGTTAATGAACAAATTATTATTACCACAAGACGTTGTGGGGGGATCTTTTTGGTTAATATCTGTTGCAATGATCGGTGCAGCAATATTTTTCTTCCTTGAAAGGGGTAGGTTGTCTCCCAAATGGGGTACAGCTATGAATCTTGTTGGAGTTATTGCTCTGATGTCCTCTATACATTACTTCTACGCTAAGAATTTGTGGGTTATGAATGGTCAAGCACCTACAGCACTAAGATATATTGATTGGATTCTGACATTTCCTCTTTCGATACTCACTTTCTATGTAATGCTTAAGTCTGTAACTGATGTTAAGCGAGGAATGTTCTGGAGATTGCTAGTTGGTACACTAATTTGGGTAATAGCACAGCTTTTAGGGGCATATGGTTACATGAGTGTAACGCTAGGGTTCCTTGTGGGTATTGTTGGTTGGCTTTATATTATAGGAGAGCTTTATATGGGAGATGCTGGGAGAACTAATGCATCTTGTAATAATGATAGTGTTCAGATGGCTTTTTTTGCAAATAGACTAATAATAACTATAGGTTTTTCTATTTACCATATTGGGTACTTTATTGAACATCTAGCAGGTGGTGCAAACATTAACAGTTTGAATATAATCTATAATTTAGCTGACGTTTTGAACAAAATTATCTTTGGAATGATAATTTATAGTGCAGCTTTAGAAGACACAAAAAAAAGTAACAAGAATTAAGGGAGATAACATATGACTAAAGGAGCAGACATAATAGCAGCAATAATTCTTGTTGCACTTGGAATAGCAATCATAGTTTATTTATTACACTGGCTATATAGAAGATCTTCAAAAGAAGTTTCATTTGTACGTACAGGTATGCTTGGTGAAAAAGTTGTTATTTCTGGAGGTGCTTTTGTCTTACCTATAATTCATAATATTACCCAAGTAGGAATGCGTACCTTGAGCTTAAGTATTGAGAGATCAGGAGAGAAATCACTGATTACAAAAGATAGAATGAGAGCAGAACTAGTTACAGAATTTTTTACTAAAGTGCCCCCAGAAGAGAAAGCTGTCTCAACTGCTGCACAAACTTTAGGTAATAGAACGCTAGATCCTGAGCACTTAAAAGAGGTAGTAGCAGGTCGTTTTGCAGATGCACTTGGAGAGGTTGCGGCAAAGATGACTTTGGATGAGATACAAGAAAATCGTGGTCAATTTGTAAAAGAAGTTGCAAAAATTGCAAATGAATCAATAGGTCACACAGGTTTAGCGCTTGAAACAGTTTCTATGATCTCTCTAGATCAAGCACCAATTGAAACATTTAATCCAGCTAATACATTTGACTCGCAAGGTTTAACTCAATTAACAGAACAAATAGAATCTAGAAAGAAAAAAAGAAATGATATTACTCAAGATACAAAAATATCAATTGAAAATAAAAACTTAGAAACAATTCAAAAAGAATTAGAAATTAAGAAAAATGAGGAGTTTTCTAAATACCAACAAGAAAGAGAGATTGCTATTCAAAAAGCTACAGAGAGAACAGCAACAATAAAAGAAAAAGCTGAAAAAGAAAGAGAAGCTGAAGAGGCGGAAATAAGCAATCAAGAACAAATTGAAGTTGCTAAAATATCCCAGAATCAAGTTATCGAAGTTGAAAAAAAATTGACTGAAACACGACTTGTTGAAGAAATTGAAAAACGTCGAAAAGAACAAAATGAATTAGAAAAAAACTCTGCTTTTGAAATAAGACAAAAAGATCTAGAGATAGAAGTTAAGATCTTAGAATTAGATAAAGAGAGTGAATATGCTCGATTAGAAAAACAAAGAAATGTTGACATAAAACGTGCACAAGAAAAAGCAACAATAATCAAAGAACAGTCTGAAAGACAAAGAGATTCTGAAGAGGCACAAATTATTTCTGAGCAACAAATTAAAAGTGCTAAAATTGAACAACAAAAAAATATTGACTCACATAAAATAGAATCAGAAAGAGTAGTTAGACTTCTTGATATAGAAAAAGTTAAGAGATTGTCTATTGAGGAGCATCAAAAAAATCTTGAGATAATTAATAAATCTAAACAAGTTTTAAAATCTAAAGCTGAAGAAGAGAATTCAAGAGGTAAAGCAATTGAAGCAGAAGAGAGAGCTAACTCAGCAAGATATGTTGAAAAAGCACAAGGTATTAAAAAAGTTGATGTTATTACAGCCGCCTCTAAAGCTGAGCAAGAAAGACATTCTACTATGGCAGCTAAACTAAGATATGAAATAGATGCTGCTGGTAAAGAGTCATTAAATGCTGCTGAAAATATTAGAAGTGACGCCAGTCGAAGAAGTGCGTTACGTTTAAAACTTGCTGATAAAATTGAGTCTATTATCAGAGAAAGTGTTAAACCAATGGCAAACATTAACGATATTAAAATTATTGACGTTAATGGTTTACCTGGCTTTAGTGGAACTTCAGAAAACTCTGGTGGTGGCGGTACTGGAGAGAGTGTTAGTACAAAAGGTGGAGCAAGAAGTGGAAATTTAGCAGATAATGTTGTTAGTTCTGCATTACGATATAGAGCCCACCAACCTTTTTTAGATGGCTTACTTAAAGAAATAGGAATGGCTCCTGGAGAGGTTAGCAATATAAGAAATATTCTTGGAGATTATGAAAATCCTAAAAAAGATTTCCACATGAATTTTGATAAAGATCCAACTAAGGGAACCAAAGACCCTAAATAAATGAATAGATAATATGAGTAGTGATTTAGATAATTGGGCAAAAAAATATGAAGATCTTACTAATAGTGATGCAACTATCGCAGCTATGGCCAAATATTATTCATGCTCTTTTATGTTTGATATGGAAAAAGCAAAAGTGATTATAGAAATGCATGATGGTAAAGTAAAACATATCAATACTAAGCCTGGTCCTTTAGATCCATATGATTTTGCTCTTAGAGCTTCAGCAAATACTTGGAAAGAATTTAGTCAACCAATGCCAAAGCCCATGTATCACGGAATATGGTCAGCAAGCTTTAGAAAAGATCTAAAAATTGAAGGAAATCATTTAATATTAATGCAAAATTTGAGAAATTTTACGGTTCAATTTGAATTACTTAGAAAATCAGGAGTGCCAGTTTAAGATGAAACTTTTTGAATTGAGAGGAAATATTAAATGGTAAAGCATCATGACGTTGTTGGACGATATGTTACAATCGAAGTTGATGATTGTGAGTATAAAGTCTTCTATCTTCAAAATGGAAAAGGAATACCATTAATTTGCCAACATACAGCTGGTTGTCATAATCATCAATGGAGAGGTTTACTTGAGGATGAGGAAATTATTAAAAATTATAATGTAATAGCTTATGATTTACCAAGACACGGAAAATCTGACCCACCTCATAATAAAGAATTTTGGAAAGAAGATTACAAGTTAACTGCAGATCATTTTTGTAACTTTATAGTTAAACTTTGTGAAGCACTTGATTTAAAAGACCCGATATTTATGGGATCATCTTTTGGAGGAAATGTAGCTCTTCAATTAGCTTTACGTCATCCAAATAAGTTTAGAGCAGTAATTCCAGTGGAGGCAGCAGACCATTCTCCAGGCTATTATCTAGACTGGTGGAGACATCCTCACGCTAATGCTGCGCAAGTTTGTGCAAGTGGAACTTGGGATTTAATGGCACCTCAATCTCCAGAAAAAGACCGATGGTTAACGTGGCATTATTATACTCAAGGGGCTGAAGCTTTTAAGGGAGATTTACACTTTTATTCGGTAGATCATGATTTAAGAAATGAGCTAAAAAATATTGATGGCCACAAGTGCCCAGTTATTATGATGACAGGAACTTATGATTATTTAACACCTCCTGAAGCGTCAGAAAATACAGCAAGACAAATAAAAGGTGGAGTTTATATTGAAATGCCAGATATTGGGCACTTTCCCATGAGTGAAAACCATGAATTATTCAGAATTTATTTAATAGAAGCTTTAAAAATTATTAATGAAAGAACAAATAAATGATTAAAGAAAAAACTGGAACACAACTAAACCAAGCTCACTCAAGTGTAGATGATTTTAATACTAAAAAATATGTTCTACCTTTATTAAGAGATGAAAAAACTAGAAATAGGCTAATAGAAGAACACAGAGCTTGTCCGGTTGGTAGAGCTCCTCAAAATGGTCAGGAAAAAGTAGAGCATAGTAAGGATTTAATAAGAGTTTTAGATAAATTAAGAAGACAACCAATGGCTGGTAAATTACTTACTGTATGCAAAAGACCTCATGAAGATTACAGAATTGGAATTGCTAGTGGAGTTAGAGGACAACCAGTTGAGATTCTAGAAGAATCTTTTTCATCAGAAGAAGCTTGTGAGCATGCAATTTTCTTGAAAAGAATTGTAGCACTTTTAGATAAGTACGCAGAATAATTAATATTTAGAGAAGGGTTTAATATGTTAAGAATTACAGGATATAGTGACAAGTACCAAGCCTTTCCAGGTGAAAAAATTAAATTTTATGTTAATTCAGAAAAAAAAGAAAATTATGATGTTCAGATAGTAAGATTAATTCATGGAGACACAAATCCAGAAGGACCCGGATATAAAGAAGAAGAAATAGGAGCAGTTTGTAACAAATCGTATCAAGGTAGAAATCAAAAAGTTCATGGTGGCTCTTATGTGATTATTCCTCAAGATGATCGTCTAAATGTTAAAAGTTTTACCTTACAAGCTTATATATTTCCAACAACACCAGATAAAGGAAAACAAGGAATTTTAACAAAATGGAATGAAAAAACTAATAGTGGCTACGGACTTTTCATTGATGATAATTCTTGTTTATCCGTAATGATAGGAGATGGTGAGGGGCAAGTTATGAATTTGTCTAGTGAAAAAAAATTAATGAGAAAAGTATGGTACCTCGTAGCTGTAAGTTATGATGCTGAGACTGGTAAGATAAAACTTTATCAAGAACCATGTGTTACCCCTACAAATGCTGGACTAGGAATGTCGTTATTACATCCAGCTGATGAAACAACTGCATTTGTTGAGGCTACAAATAATTTAAAACCAAAAGCTAATGATGCTCCTTTTTTAATGGCCGCATCTACTGTTATTGATCACTCGGGAAGACACATACATGGGGCTCATTATAAAGAAGCTTTGTCACCTATTGAACTACCTGAGCAAGGATTTATCTATAATGGAAAAATTGACCGACCAAGATTAAGTAAAAAAGCTTTATCAAAATCAGAAATTGAATCTTTAGCTAGGGGCTACAGTGGGTGTTCAGCAGAACTTAGATCTGAAGTTATTGGAGCTTGGGATTTCCATGCAAATATAACAAAAAATATTGCATCTACATATATTATAGACACTACTTCAAATCACTTAAATGGATTTATTGTAAATTTACCAGTAAGAGGAATGACAGGATATAATTGGACGGCTGATGAAATGGTTTTTCATCATAAACCAGATGAATATGGAGCTATACATTTTCATGACGACGATATTGATGATGCTAGATGGGAAGTTGATTTTACTTTTGAGGTTCCGGATATTATTAAAAGTGGAATTTATGCTGCTAGACTAAGAATTGATGGAGAGGATTCACCAGAAACTGAAGATTTTATTCCTTTTGTAATAAAACCACCAAAAGGTAAAACAACTTCAAAAGTTTTATTTGTACTTCCTTCAAATAGCTATATTGCATATTCAAATGATAATTTAGCAACAAACTCTGTAGTTGCTGAATTATTAGCTGGTAAAGTTCCTGTTATGTCTGCTGCAGATTTATATCTAAACGAACATAGGGAGTATGGTTTATCAACTTACTCTTTACATTCTGACGGAAGTGGAGTTTGTTATTCATCTAGACTTAGACCAATACTTAACATGAGGCCTAAATATAGACATTGGTTATCACCTTCTTTATGGCAATTAAATGCAGACCTTCATTTGACTGATTGGCTTGAGGAAAAGAATATAGATTTTGATGTTATGACTGATGAGGATTTACATGTTGAGGGAGTTGATTTGTTAAATCGTTATCAAGTTGTATTGACTGGATCACATCCTGAATACAGTTCAGAAAAAATGTTAGCAGCTTACGAATCATACCAGTTAAATGGTGGTAGATGGATCTATTTAGGTGCAGATGGTTTTTATTGGATTAGTGAGTATCATCCAGATAATTTAAATATTATCGAAGTGAGAAAAGGAGAGGCTGGCACAAGAGCATGGACTGCAAACCCGGGTGAATACAATAATGCATTTGATGGTAAATTTGGTGGAATGTGGCGTGCGAGAGGAAGAATACCAAGTAAAGTTTGTGGATTAACTTTTACTGCTTATGGATTTGATGTTTCCTCATATTACAAAAGAGAACCAGATAGTAAAAAACCAGAATGTTCTTGGATTTTTGACGGTGTAGGAGAAAATGAAGTTATTGGAGATTTTGGTTTAGTAGGTGGGGGAGCTGCTGGAGTTGAATTAGACAGATATGATCTAGAATTTGGTACACCTCATAATGCTTTCTTACTAGCAAGATCTGAAAACCACACCAACTTAATGTTACAAGTAAATGAAGAAATTCATTTTTCTGTAAGAGGTTATCATGGTGGTGGTACAGAAAATCCAATGGTTAGAGCTGATATGATCTATTACAAAACACCTAAAGATGGAGCATTGTTTGCTCCAGGATCACTTTCATGGTGCGGAAGCTTATCGCACAATGATTATAATAATAACGTTTCGAAAATTTTAGAAAATGCTATTCGAGGATTTTTAAAAGAAGGACCACTGCCATAATGAAAGAGCAATTAATTAACAGGCCAAAAGGAACAGACGGTAAAGCTATTCTTGGCTCAGATAACACTACAGCTTTAAATAAATTAGAGAAAGTAGCATTGAATGATTTAGATAAAGATAAAATTGGTGATCTAGCAGAATGTCTTTTTGTTCTTAATAATAAAAAATATGGACCAATTCCAGGTGCTTATATGGTGATGTGCACGAAACCAGGAAAAGAGTGGTGTGTGGCTCAATTAAATGCAGATAGAGCTAAACCATTTATTTTATATGAGGATAAAGTTTTTAATTCAATTGTAGAAGCACAAAATGCTGCTGAAAAAATTAAAAAAGAAAGAGGTGAAACAGCACCACGACGTTGCACCTAAGTAACTTAGAAGAATTAAAAATATGGCTAAATCCAAAGTCCTTATAGAAAATGATAAAACTATAGTGACTGAATGGTCATTTGAAGTGGGTGATAGCACTGGTCACCATATTCATAAATATAATTATATAGTGGTTCCCATGCTTGATGGAGAATTAAAAATAATAGATAAAAAAAATAATGAAACAATTTCAAAGCTCACTAAAGGTGGGGCTTATTATAAAGATAAAGGTGTAGAGCATAACGTCTTCAATAATAATAGTTATCCATATTCTTTCATTGAGATTGAGATTTTAAAATAAAATTATGTCTGATAAAGCCCTTTGGTTTACAATATTCTTATCACTATATGTTGCATATTGTTTTTTTTGGGGAGTAAGAGGATCAAGAAATATAGATAATCCAGAGAAATTTTATTTAGCAAATAGAAGTGTTTCAGCGTGGGTTTTCTTTTTTGCGGCAACAGCAGCAACTTTTGCTGGTTTAACTACTTTAGCGCATACAGGATTAATTTTTCATGATGGTTTTCAATATATAGGTACATCCTTTATTGCAATAACAGTTCCATTAGGAAGTATATTTTTTTTTAAAAGACAATGGATGCTTAGCAGAAAATATGGCTACATAACCCCTGGGGAAATGTATTATGATTATTATAAGAGTGATGCAATTCGTATAATTTCAGTCATAGTTACTTTTTTTGTTTCTATACCAATACTAGCTGTACTATTTGGTGCTACAGGATTTTTAGTTAGTACATTGACTGATGGTTATGTTTCTAGAGAATTAAGTATGTGGGTAATTTCTGCTATTGTTTTATTTTATGTAACAGCAGGAGGCTTTAAATCTACTGTAAGTGTGGGTGTGGTGCAGTCTTGGCTATTTATGTCAACGGTTTTAATTCTGGGATTAGTTGCATATTCATTTATAGGAAGCTTTGAAATTTTTGGAAACACTTTATCAAAGATTGCAAATTCACCAATTAGTGCTTGGGGAAAAACAAATGGTTATGGTGGTGGAGATTATAATGGTTACTTTGCTGTTCCAGGAGTTATTCAATGGGTGGCAGGACTTGGAAAAAATGAAGCTATAGGAGGACCATGGACTTCAATGATGATTTTTACTTACACCCTTTCATTTATGGGGATAATTCTCTCTCCTTCTTTTTCTATGTGGAGTTATTCAGTTAAACATCCAAAGGTTTTTTCTTATTATCAAATTTGGGGGTCTGCTGCAATTGTAGGTGCTCTATTATTTATTTTTTCAACCTTTCAGGGCGTGGGTGCAAATATTTTAGGAGCTAATGCTGATATAAATAATTTGGGACTGTCTATTAGTAATGTATTACCAGAAATTTCTAGAGAAGATCATTCTTTAGTTGTTTATCATTTAATAAACCTAATAGATGAATCTGCTATATGGTTAACAGGATTACTAATGGTTGGTCTAATAGCCGCTCTTCAATCAACAGCTGGAGCATTTTTAATGTCCTCTGGAAGTATTATTACTAGAGACTTATACAAAGCATATGTTGATAAAGATTTAACATGGGAAAAAGAAAGAACAGTTGTTAGATTGATAATGTTGCTAGTTTTTTTAGCATCACTTTATATTGCTACATTTGCCAAACCAGCAATGGTACTTTTTAGTGGGATAGCAATTTCTATTTCATTTCAGTTTCTAGTTGTTTTATTAGGAATAATTTGGTTTCCTTGGATTACTAGAGGTGGCGCAATTTTCGGAATAATTATTGGTATTTTAATTGTCATATTAACAGAAACTATTGGACAACAAATTACAGGTAATAGACTGCCATGGGGAAGGTGGCCACTAACCATACACTCTGGTGTGTGGGGTTTACTATTCAATATATTTGTTTGTTTTTCTATATCAGCTTTTTCATCTGTTTCTAAAAATGACATTTATAGATCACACAGAGAAAAATTTCATGATTTTATGAATGATCATATGGGTCTTCATCCAAGCAGAAGTAAACTAAGGTCATTTGCTTATGTTATTGTTTTAATTTGGCTTTTTTTTGGAATTGGGCCAGGGCAAATTTTAGGAAATTTATTTTTTGGGGAACCTGGAGCAGGATTTGAAACTTGGGTTTTAAAAATTCCATCCATTTGGGGTTATCAATTAATTTGGTGGGTTATTGGTATTGGTTTAATTTGGTTTTTAGCCAGTAAAATGGACTTATCAACACTACCAAATAAACCAATTCAACCTAACGATCTTTTTAAAGGACCAAATGAAACAGAGGCTGATGAAAACTATATTGATAAAGTTGGGACAGGATATGGCTGGATACTAATACTTGCTGGCTTAGCGATTTTAACAATAATATTCTATGCTTACGTCGTATAAAAAATTATGACTTTAAATTCATTTCAATTTAATACTACTGCTGGATTGAGGTTTGGTAATGGATTTGCAGTAAGCTCTTGTGAAGAAATTTCAAAAAAACTTGGTTCACGTATTCTTTTTATAACTGATAAAGGTTTAATGTCTTTAGGATTAACAAAACCTACTATCGATGAATTAAGTAAAAAAAATTCAATCGAAATTTTTGATAATGTTGAGGCAGATCCATCAAAACAAACTCTTTTATTGGCTGTTGAGGCTGGAAAGAAATTCAAAGCGACAGGAGTTATTGGTTTTGGTGGCGGATCATCAATGGATATTGCTAAACTTGTAGCTCTAATATTAGGTTCAAATGAAGATTTAGAACAAGCCTGGGGTGTTTCAAATGCAAAAGGGCCACGTTTACCATTAGTTTTAGTTCCTACTACAGCAGGAACTGGTTCAGAAGTTACACCAGTTGCAATTATTACTGTTGGTGAAGATGAAAAAAAAGGAGTGTCTTCTTCAATTATTTTACCAGATTTAGCAATTTTAGATCCAGAACTTACTCTTGGGCTGCCTGCTGGAACTACTGCTGCAACTGGAATAGATGCGATGGTTCATGCTATAGAAGCCTATGCTTCTAAAAATAAAAATAATAACTTAATATCAAGAATGATTGCAATTGAAGCTTTAAGATTACTTGGAGCATCAATAGAAACTGCAGTTTTAGATGGATCAAATTTAGAAGCTAGAGGTAATATGCTTATTGGAGCTATGTTAGCTGGAAAAGCTTTTGCAAATTCACCAGTAGCTGCAGTACATGCTTTAGCATACCCAATCGGTGGAACTTTTCATGTCTCTCATGGTCTTTCAAATTCCTTAGTTTTACCTAATGTTCTTAAATTTAACAGTGTTGATGTTAATGCAGCAAAAGATTATTCTGAACTTGCTCAACATGTGTTTCCTGACTTAGATACAAATAAAGGTACACAAGCAGTTTGTGCAGAGTTTATTGAGAAGATTGAGAATTTATCTAAACGACTAGGTTTGCCACAAAAACTTAGAGAAGTTAATATACCAGAAGAAGCATGTGTGAAAATGGCAAGTGATGCAATGAAGCAAACAAGATTATTAGTGAATAACCCCCGTGAACTAACTGAGGCTGATGCACTGAATATATATAAGGCAACCTGGTAAAAATATTTATGGAAAAAAAAGATAAAGATATATTTGAGCACACTACCAAATTTAATACAGGTGTAAGATTATATATGTTTCAAACTGGTTCCATTAAAACTAAAATAAAATTTATAAAAATGAATCAAGGTGAAGAGCCTTATGAAATACCAGTACCTTGGTTTTTGATCAAACATCCTCAAGGAGATGTTATAATTGATGGTGGAATGCCAATAGAGGCAGCACTTGATAAACATAAACATTGGGGATCGGTAGTTGATGCCTATGACCCGGTTATGAAAGCATCAGAATGGTGTAGAGAGCAAGTAAAAACAGTTAACACAAACCCCGAAGATGTTAAAAATGTTATACAAACGCATCTACATTTAGATCACTCAGGTGCAATAGGTCACTTTCCAAATGCTACGCATATAACCCAAAGAATAGAATATGATTATGCATTTAACCCAGATTGGTTTTCACAACCTGCTTATGTTAGAGCAGATTTTGATAAACCTAATATCAGATGGAAGTTCTTACAGGGAAAAAAAACAGATTATTATGATGTATATGGTGACGGAGTTATAAAAGTCATATTTACTCCAGGTCACACACCAGGTCATCAGTCAGTACTAGTAAATTTACCAAAAACTGGTCATATGCTATTGACAGGAGATGCCTGTTATACAGGTGATCATTGGTGTGATAGATGTTTACCAGGTCTTGTGGCATCAGCTTCTGATGCAGCAGATTCAGTGGCAAAACTAAGAAAAATTGCAAAAGAAACTAATGCAAAAGTTGTTTGGGGTCATGACCCAGTTACATGGTTAGAGTGGAACAAAGCTCCAATGTTTTATTATGATTAATTCAAAAATTATATGGATTCTAAGGGAACTGTAGATTTCATAAAATTATTTTTTCTAAAATTAATTAACCATTTTTTTAGATGGGGACATTCTTCTTCCCATCTATTATTAAGTCTAAAATTTGTATATTCAAGTGAACATGCGATAGCTATCTGATCCATAGTTAAATAATCATCTCCATAATTATTCCAATTATTTTCTAACCATTTGATAGTTCTTATTGTCCGAATTTCTTGTTTTTTGATAAAACCTTTACTTTGTTCATTATGTGGTCTGATTGTTTCCATACGTCTTTCCAAAACAGATTGCATTAATCCATTTGCAATTGATGTCATTGAAGTAATTTTAAAATATTCATTTTTTGGGAAAAGTGTTTTTTTCTTTGAAATTGAATCTAAATAAATACAAATATTATCGCTATCAATTATGGGTAAACCGTCAACTAATAGAGTGGGTATTTTTCTTAAAGGATTGTATTCATCTAAAAAATTTGCTTCCTGAACTTTAATTATCTTTTCCTCTAGAATTATCTCTTGAACTAAAGATGTTATTTTAGTTTTTCTACCAAAAGGTGAGTTAGGACCATTATATAAAATTATTTTTTTGTTCATAAGGATTATAGTTTACAGATAAGAGAAAACATATTTATAACTAAAAAAGTTAATATCTCTTCTTTTAAATCTTTATAATTTATTTCTTTTAAATCAATAAATGATAAAGCTGTATCAACTAAACTTTTGGCTTCTTCGATTGAAATCCCAATTTCATTAGAAAGTTCCTGAATCATCGTTAGGTATGATTTTTTATTGAAACTAAAATTTTTCATAGATTTTGATTTTATTCGATTAGTATTGCTATAGTTCCTGGGTCCACTGCCTCTTGGTCATTAACAATATTAACCTTAATTACCGTACCATTTATTGGAGAATTATGATGAACTTCAGTTTTCATTACTTCCATAATAAATAAATCATCATCTTTTTTAACAATATCTCCAACTTTTACTAAAACCTTCCAAATATTTCCTGGTACTGTTGTTTTTACTTCAGTTGCCATATTTTTATATCCCCCATATTCAATTATTAATTAAAGAAACGAATTTTCATATTTTTCATACCCTTTTTTTCCATCATTTTTCTTCTTAATTTTTCTTTTAATTCATCTTTTTCAAAATCTATTATCTTTACAGATTCAACTTTTTGAATTGATTCTTTGCTGGTTACTATTTTATCATCATCAAATGATTGAAGACTTACTTCACTACAAATAATTGACTGTTCTGCTCTTAGTAATTGAGCTTTTTCAACTGATACTTCAGTAAAATTAAAGGTATCCCCAGGTTTAGCTTGCCCTAATTTCCAAAATGCAGCAGATGGAACGGTATATGGATTGATAAATCCACCCATACTTGGCCCATCGTTTACAAGTATAATTGGTGTTTGACCTGCAAGATTTATTGCACCAGAGGGATAACCTTGATCAATAATATTTGATGGTTCTGATCCATTTTCTAAACTTTTGTTGGTTGCCTTATCGGTAAAAGATAACTTTGGTCCATCCAACCTATAGCCAGTCCTGTCACTTTTAGCTTGAAGCTTCCATTTTGAATTGAGAAAAATTTGATGACCATTTTTGTCAATCCAATCATCATTTGGTCCTAAGACAACCTCTATAGACCAGTTTTTATCATTTGACATTTTTGGAATAGAATTTTTTTTAATTTTTTTTGAAGCAAAATCTCTATTTTCCCCTAAGGGTAAAATTTGCCCATTTTGTATAGCTTTACCATCTATACCCCCAACTCCAGCTTTATGAAAAGTGGATCTCGAACCTAACCAAGGTTTACTATTGATGCCACCTGAAAAAGCAATATATGATCTAGCACCTATAGTAGCAAACTCCATTTCTAAAGTTTGGTTTGCTTTAATCTCTAAGCTTTCCCACAATGGAACAGTCTTACCATCTATTTTAGGAGACATATCAGCCCCAGTTATCGCTATCATTCTATCACTTTTAAATTTCAGTGTAGGGCCCATGAATTGACATTCAAGTGCTGCTTCACCAGGTTCATTTCCAACTAATATATTTGCTAATCTAAATGACCAGCTATCCATTGGACCAGAAGCAGGAAATCCTTGATTTAAAGTACCAATTCTTCCTGGATAATCTTGGACTGATGTTTCTAATCCTTTTTTAATTACCTCTACCATAATATCTAAAATCTTTTTGTTTTATCAATTGTAGTTAACCACTCTTTATAATTCTTTACTGAGAACTTTTGGTATTCAATAATATTATAATCATATGATTTGTCTTTTACTTTACTTGCGATATGGTCAAATTCTTCATAGGTAGTTGGTACAAATCTTACTCTATCACCAGGTTTAAAAAGACATATACTATCCTCAAAAACAGAAAAGCTTTTCTGCGTATCCCAGATAGGAACTGGAATAATACCAAAAATTTGATAACCACCTGGTAATTTATCTGGATATATTGAAGTAGATGATCCACCCATACCAACAGCACCTTTTGGAGTCCAAGTTCTTGGTGGGTTATATTTAGGAGCTGTTAATTTACACCTAGGATCAAGTGGCATCATAAAAGGAAGGCCAGGCCAAAAGCCAAGGGCAGACACCCAATATTCAGTTCCAGAATGAACTCTTACAAACTGGTCTGTATCTTTAAGATTGTTTAGCTCAACAATAAACTCTGGATCAGGAGTTTTTTGGGCTATTTTACTTGAATAATCTTCAATACACTCTTTTGTCCATTTATCCAGGTAAACAGTGGGAAATGAAAATACTCTACTATTAATTTCAATATCTTCAGTTGGGCCTAGTGATTTAATTAGTGATTTCATTTCATTTTTTAAATCATTAAATTTAATTTCATCAGGATCATAATGAATAAGCATTGAAGCAAAACATGGAGCAGTTTCGTAAACTCCTTTGATCTTGTTATCATGTATAGCTTTAGCTAAATTTTGTGCGGTAAAATTAATTTCTAGATCCATAAGATTACCAAACTCAATGAACATATATTTATCTCCACCAGGCTTAAATACCGGTTCATCATATACTTTTCCCTGAACATCTTTGAGTGACTTTGCTACAGTAGTATTTTCTTTTTTAGTTATAATTTTTTTAAATGCCTCAAGATCTTTATTTGTGTAAACTAAAGAATTTTTATCATTCGGAGATTTTGCAACTATTTTTTCAAAAGCCTGTACATCTTTATCTGTATATTTTTGGATTATTTTTTCTGATTTAAAAATCTTAGAGTCATTTTTTTTTGTAAATAACGATAAATTATTTTCTATAAATTTTGTGTTATATTCTGCTTCTTCAAAATTTTTATTTTGTAAAACTGAAATTAAAAAAGACTTATTTGTATTAATTCCTTCTATTTCAAGTTTATCCAAATATTGAATCATATTATTGATACTATCAATTCTAGTGTCAGCTTTTGATATAATTTTTGCTATCATTGGGTCGTAATAAAAAGATATCTCATCTCCTTCATCAACTCCTATATCTAATCTAATATTATTTGAATCTGTTTTTGGAATTTTTAATCTTGTAATTTTCCCAGGTGAGGGCAGAAAATTTTTAGTTGGGTCTTCAGCATATAACCTACATTCAATAGCATGCCCTGATTTATTAATTGTATTTTGTGTAACAGAAGAAATATCTATATTTAATGCAAATTTAATTTGCATTGCAACTAAATCAAAATCTGTAACAGCTTCTGTTACAGGGTGCTCTACTTGAATTCGAGTGTTCATTTCTAAAAAATAAAATTTTTTATCATCTATATCGTATATAAACTCTACTGTTCCTGCTCCCTCATATTTTTGATTAGTTACAAAATTTACAGCACTTTCAGCCATTTTATCAATAATTGATTTTTCAATTTTGATTGCTGGACTCTCTTCTATAATTTTTTGAAAACGTCTTTGTATTGAGCAATCTCTTTCAAAGAAGTGTAATGCTTTTTTGTCACCAAGGCCAAAGACTTGTATTTCGATATGTCTTGCATTAGATATAAATTTTTCCAAAAAAATATCACTATTACCAAAAGCTTTTTGTGCTAAATTTTTTGTTTTTTCTATTGATTGAACTAGCTGTTCATAATTATTTGCAATTTGCATTCCAATTCCCCCACCACCAGCACTTGCCTTTATTAGAATTGGAAAACCTATTTTATTGCATTTATCCTCTAAATCCTCACTATCTAGCTCATCATTTTTTAAGCCTGGACAAATAGGAAGATCATTTTTTATAGCAAGTTCTCTCGCTATATCCTTATTACCCATTGATAAAATTGTACTCGGTGTAGGGCCTATCCAAATAATTCCTGAGTTAATTATTTTCTTAGCAAATTCTGCGTTCTCTGCCATAAAACCATATCCCGGATGTATTGCATCTACATTTAATTTTTTAGCAGCATCAATTATTCTATCCATTGAAAGGTAGCTTTCTTGAGCTTTAGAACCGCCTATGTGAATTGATTCATCGGCTTTTCTTACGTGCTTACTATTTCTATCTACATCAGAATATACAGCAATTGAGTGGAGATTTAATTTTTTACAACTATCAATAATCCTGCAAGCTATTTCACCTCGATTAGCTATTAGAATTCGCTTCATGTATTTTATTTTTTGAGAGCTAACTTTATACTAGTAATAATTTCGACTGCATTGGGGGTATCTGAATGAACACAGACAGTATCACACCCAACATCAATATCTTTACCGATTGTATTTGTAACTTTTTTTTCTGATAGAGCGCGCATAACACGATCAGTAGCAATTTTACTATCATATTTTGAATTTTTACCTTTTGCTATTACTAGTTTTCCATTTTCATCGTAATCTAGGTCAGCATAAAACTCTGCAATAAAGTTTAAGCCTCTTTCATCTTTATAGATTTTTTCATGACAAGTATTTGCCATTCCAAAAATACTGACATTAAAAGTTTCAACAGCATCAGCAATAGCATGAGCCATATTTTCATCTTTTGCAGCCATAACATATAATGATCCATGTGGTTTAATATGGTTTAGAGGCATACCTTGTTCGTCTAAAAATGATTTCAATGCACCAACTTGATACATGATCATATTTTTTATATCTTGTCTTGGCATTTTCATTTCTCTTCTACCAAACCCTTGCAAGTCAGGAAAAGAAGGATGAGCACCAACTTTAACACCATATTTTTTAGCCAATAAAACAGTTTTTCTCATATGGTTAGGGTCTGAAGCATGGAATCCACAAGCAACATTAGCTATATCTATTAATGGCATTATTTCCTCATCATTACCTGCAGAATAAATTCCAAAACTCTCACCCATATCACAATTAAGTTTTACCATTCAAATTTCCTTTTCTATATCTGTGACCTAATGTGGGGCGATCTCGCATATAAAGCCACCATTGGTATAATTAATAAACCTAAAATAAACTGTTGTGCTTCCCAACTTAAACCCCAACCTATTAATACAGATGTAATGATTTGTAGAATTAAAACCCCAAGAATACTAAGACCATATCCACCACTACCACCAAGTAAAGAAGTGCCTCCAACTACAACAGCAGCAATAGTTGTAAATAAATATATATCTCCAGCTCCCACATAACCGCCGCCACTCCATCCAAGAAGTAGAGCACCTGTTAAAGCTGAGAAAAAACCACTAATCATGTAGGCACCAATCCAATATCCTTTTTCTGAAATAGATAATCTTGCTGATGACAATCTATTTCCTCCTAGAGCGTAAAGATGCCTTCCCCAACTAGTAAATCGAAGGGCAACAATAACAGCTATAGAAATTACTATCCAAATTATGATGACAGGAGGAATTGGTAAGCCAACAGTTTTACCCCCCATAGAGGCAAGGTTTCTCATCCATTCTGGTACCACACCAAAAACTGTTCCAGCTGAAAAAGTACCCATTGAAACAAGGATTTGAACACCACCCTTAACCATAAAGCCAACCCCAAGAGTTAATATTATTGCTTGCCCTTGAAGTCTAAAGCTTAAAACTCCATTCACTAAACCTATTAGCAAACCTAGTATCAAAACTGCAACCAAGGCAAGCCAAGGTGGAACTCCTTTTGTAATCAAAGACATTAAAGCAACATTACTAGAGCCAATAACAAATGGAATTGACAAATCAAGACCACCTAATAAAGCAACAAATGTTTGACCTACTGTTGCTATTCCTAAGAATGCAGCAAAAACTAACATTGATTTCATATTAAGAAGTGAAAGGAATCCAGGTATAGTCAAAGATCCTATAATAAAAAGTCCAATTAAGACTGAAATACCAATAAAAACACTTTTTTGACCCCGAACATATTGGCCAATAACCCCCATAAAGATAATGAAAGCTATAAATATAATAAAAGAAACAAGGGTACGACCAGAAAAAAAACCATCAGCAATAAATGAAATAAATACGAAGATAGTAATCATCAAAATAAAAGAACTTACAACCCATCTATTTTGACGGATATTTTTTAAAAGGAAATTTTCTTCATAATCTTCTGTAGCTAATTCTTTATTATCAATATTTTCTTTTTTTGAAATCTGTGAAAAAATATCTTGTTTTAGGTCACCATGAATCCATCGAATTGAAAAATGATACCAGCCCCATAATATTAAAGCAGATACCGCA
>Ga0308013_10000479_pt1 | contig 20962 bp, 18 predicted proteins | sample Neamet181_FD_203131 | JGI IMG/M metagenome (GOLD analysis project Ga0308013, IMG submission 203131) | Marine microbial communities from water near the shore, Antarctic Ocean - #181 | ecosystem: Environmental > Aquatic > Marine > Unclassified | place: Southern Ocean | collected 2014-07-25
GGGCACTTTGTAAAAAATTATTTAATATTTCAAATCAAAAAATTAATGAATTAGAAATACCAACTGGAAACCCACTCGTTATTGAATTTGACCAAAGCCTAGAAGTAAAAGACATTAAGTACCTAGATAAATCTAGAGAAAAACCAATTATAACTAATCAATAAATTTTAGTTTATTTAATTGCTCGTAAACCTTAAAATTGTTTACATGGAAAAAAGTTTGACTACTTTCTTGTCCTAATAGTTTTTTATCTTTTATCATATTGTCCCATATTAGATTCATAGAAAAGATCTCTTCATTAATGGTTTCGAAAATAGATCTGCTAATAATCTGAGCACCAGTGAATATGTAATGATTGCTGGCTTCTCTTGTAATACGGTTGTTATCCGTAAAATTAAAATCACCTTTGAAAGATTTATCGTGACTATTCATTTTATTAACTAATAATAAAATAGGTTTATTATTTTTTAAATAAGAATTTTCAAGAATTTTTAATTCTTCGTAATAATTTTTATTCCAAATTGTATCTGGATTTAAAACAAAAAAAGGATCATCTTTAAAATTTTTGGTAGCATTTAGAATACCACCTCCTGTATCAAGCAATACTTCTTCTTTTACAGCACTAATAGAAATTTGATAGTTTTGGTGTTCGAGAAAATTATCAATCTCTTTTGATAAATGATGTGTGTTTATAATGATTTCATCTACTCCTATTTTTATGAGCAACTCTATAGTTCTTTCTAAAAGATTTTTTGGTCCAATCTTTATTAGTGGTTTTGGTATTTTTGTGGTTAATGGAAGCATCCGTTTACCAAAACCAGCTCCTAGGATCATAGCTTTCTTAATTGTCATTAAATTTAACCTTTTTTCTATTTTTTATAGGTACAGCTTTATTCAATAAATATTTTAAATTTATAAAAATTGGATTCTTGAGTCTTAGCTCTAAAAGTTCCCAAATATATGGTAAATATTTTAGATAACTTATTTTATGATCTCTTTTAAAAAGTCTAACAAAGATACCTAGTATTTTTAAGTTTCTTTGTACGGACAAAATATCAAAATCATTTTGGGCTAAATATTTTTCGGTATTGCTTTTAATTTTTGATGTTTTAGAAAGATAGTAACTAAATAATGAAGATTTTAGTTTTATCGGGAGCTTAATTCTAACATCGTCAATAAGTGACGCAACATCATAAAGTAAATTACCCCTAAGCGCGTCTTGTGAGTCGATTAAACCAAATTTTTTATTCTTAACCATTATATTAGAGGCGTGAAAATCTCTGTGTACAAAACACATTTCTTGAAAATAAAGCTTTTTATATAAAACATTTAATTCTTTTTTTATTTTATTCTTATTTTTTTTGAATTCTTTTTTTTCGCTATTATTTTTTAAATACCAATCAAAAAATAAATCAGATTCTTTGTGCAGTTCAGGTAAATTATGTTTTTTAATTATAATTTTATTATTTCTAAATTTAATATATTTTTTAAAATTTATTTTTTGAAGTTTAATTATTAGTTCAATTATTTTTTTATAATCGTTAAATTTATTTTTTTTATTTTTTATATGTTCTAAAAAAGAGTAACTTCCTAAATTTTCTATCTCCATCATATTTTTTACGAAATACTCTTGAACTAGTTTTGGGGCTTTGATTTTATTTTTAATTAATAGTTCGTTAATTGCCGCATAAATAATTAGATTTCTATATTTATCTTTATTAGCTTTTACTAATATTGTGAACCTAGAATTTTTTTCTATTTTGTAGAATTCACGAAAAGAAGCATCTCCTGAAATTTTTTTAATTTTATATTGCATTAAATTCTTTCCAACTGCCAAACCCTTTGAAATCAATTTTTCTCATATCTTTTTCTTTTTCGTAAGACATATAAATTTCGAGTCTGTTACCTGGTTTGTCTTTAATTATCTCTGCCCATTCTATAATTTTAATATTATTTATACTCTGTTCAAAAACTCCAAGTTGTTGAATATCTCTTTCAGTTTTTAATCTATAAAGATCGTAATGCATTATTTTAAGTTCGCCAATTTCATACTCGTAAACTATATTAAAAGTAGGGCTTAATACTTCGGTCTCATCCACTTTATTTTGATTTTGAAGATTTTTAATCAAGGCTCTAGTTAGGGTAGTTTTTCCAACTCCAATCTCTCCAAATAATAAGATACAATCTTCTTTTTTAATTTTTGTAATAATTTTTAATGAGATTCGATTTAATTGATCTAAAGAGTTTATGATCATTAGCTACTGTTAATAGCGATAAGTATCTGGCTTAAATGGTCCTGACTGCTTAACACTAATGTAATCAGCTTGCTCTTTTGACATTTTAGTTAGTTTTGCTCCAACTTTTTCTAGGTGTAAAGTGGCTACTTTCTCATCTAAATGTTTAGGTAGTACATAAACTTTGTTTTCATATTTACCAGAATTATTCCATAATTCAATCTGTGCTATTACTTGATTTGTAAAAGATGCGCTCATAACAAAACTTGGGTGTCCAGTTGCGCAGCCAAGATTAACTAGCCTACCTTCTGCTAACAATATAATTCTTTTTTTACTTGGTAGTTCTATTTCGTGAACTTGGGGTTTGATTTCATCCCATTTGTAATTTTTTAATGCTTCTACTTGAATTTCATTATCAAAATGACCAATGTTACAAAGAATTGCTCTGTCTTTCATGTCTCTCATGTGGTCTGCTGTAACAATATCTTTGTTTCCTGTGGCTGTAACAACAATGTCGGCTCTCTTAATCGCTTCGTCCATTAAAACAACTTCATAACCTTCCATTGAGGCCTGGAGTGCGCAGATAGGGTCAACTTCTGTAACCATTACTCTTGCACCTGCTTGCCTCAAGGATGCTGCACTTCCTTTTCCAACATCACCAAACCCAGCTACAATCGCTACTTTACCTGACATCATTACATCGGTTGCTCTTTTTATTCCATCTACTAAACTTTCACGACATCCGTACAAATTATCAAATTTTGATTTTGTAACTGAATCATTGACGTTGATTGCTGGTATCATTAAAGATCCATCTTTTTCCATTTTGTTTAACGCTTTAATTCCTGTTGTTGTTTCCTCCGAAACACCTTTTATTTCTTTTAATAAATCTTTGTAATCGTTATGCATCATTGCTGTTAAGTCTCCGCCATCGTCTAATAGCATATTTGCTTTCCAATCTTTTTTTCCTTCGATCGTTTGCCTTATACACCACATAGCTTCTTCTTCAGTTTCACCTTTCCAAGCAAAAACAGGTGTTCCCGCTTTAGCTATTGCCGCTGCTGCATGATCTTGAGTTGAAAATATATTGCATGACGACCACCTCACTTCGGCACCTAAATCAACAAGTGTTTCAATTAGAACAGCAGTTTGAATTGTCATGTGTAGGCAACCTAAAATTTTTGCTCCCTTAAGAGGAAACTTGTTTTTGTATTCACCTCTTAAAGCCATTAAACCTGGCATTTCTGTTTCAGCTAGGGAAATTTCTTTTCTACCAAAATCAGCTAAGCTAATATCTTTTACTTTGTAATCAATCATAATCTGCCGGAGTTTTAACAATATAATTTCTTCTTAGCAAGCGACAATACTAGCTATACTGAGGTAGCAAGACTTCGATTTGAGCACCTTTTTTATCTATTCTATTCATTGCTTTAATTCTTCCTTTGTGAAGCTCTATTATATTTTTTACTATGTTGAGACCAAGACCAGAGTGTTCACCAAAATTTTTTGGTCTATTGCTATAAAATCTTTTAAATATGTTATCTATATTTTTTTCTTTAAAACCTGGACCTTCGTCTTTGAATGTTATCAAAAATTCTTTTTGTTTCACTTCTATTTCAACTAATATTTGATTATTGATTTGACTAAAAGAAATTGCATTATCCAACAGATTAGCGATAACTTGCTCTATCCGGCTTTCAATCCCTAATATGTAGAATCGGTTTTTTTCATTTTTTCTATTAATAATTTTAATTTCTATTTTTTTACTTAGGCTTGAAATATTTTGAGTGTAATCTTCAGCCACATTTCTAATGATTTTATCTAAATCTATTTTAGACATCTTTTCTCTAGACAGGGAGGCCTCATCTTTAAGCATCTGGGAATAGTCAGTGATTAGTCTTTCTATTCTCTCGACATCATGGTTGATAATATTTAATAACTTTTCATGATCTTTTTGATCTGTTGTTTTGTCTAACAACTCGGAAGCACCTTTTAAAGATGCTAATGGATTTCTAATTTCATGCGCTAGATCAGTAGAAAAAGTTTCAGCACGATTAGTTCTTTTTTGAAGATCTAGCGTCATTTCATGTATTGATTTGGTTAAAGTTCCTACTTCATCTTTTCTGATAAAAAAATTGTCTATGTTAACTGGTTTACTGGACTTTGCTTTAATTGACTCTGTGTACTTAACTAAAAAGCTGATTGGCTTTAAAATGTATTTATTTAAGAAAACAGAAAAAATCAAAATAACTAGTGTAACAGCTAAAACAGTTCTTATAATAAAATTTTTTCTTTCTTTTACAGCTACTATTATTTCATTCGCCTGCTCACTTACTAAAATATAACCAACTACCTTTTTTTCAATTTGAACTTCATTAAGTGTACGAACGAAGAAATCATTTTTTATTTTATTTTCTATAACTAAAGGATCATTTTTTAATTTATTTAAAATAATACCTTTAACTTCTTTGTAATAATCTAAAGAGTCATTTGTTTTATTATTTTCTGAGCTCTCATTATTAATAATGCTTGAATTATCTATTTCCTGTTCAATTATAATTTCAGATCTTGAGAATACATTTTGATCAACATCAAGCATATTTGTATCGCCAATTAAATTTCCATTTAAATTAAAAAACTGCACTCTGTCTAAGCTTTGAAATAAAAATCTAGCTGATAGTAAAAAAGAACTTAAACCTTTTTCATTAAAATCTATTTTTAATCTCTGTAGATGATCTGTAGTATTTTTTATAACGATTAAATGTTTTGTTGATTTGATGTTTACTAAGTTTGGCTGTATTGCTTTAAGGTAAATAAATGTGAATAAGCCTAATATGGAAAAAACTAATAGATTAAATAGTAAAAATTTTCGTAATATGGATGATGATTTTTTTTCGTTCATTAACTAACATTCCATCTATACCCACTTCCATATCTTGTTTCAATTGCTGAAAACTTATCATCGACTTTTTTGAATTTTTTTCTAATACGTTTAATATGGCTATCAATGGTTCTATCTTCGATTTCTGTGTTTTCTTTATAAGCTATATCCATTAAATGAGCTCTTTCTTTTATTATACCTGGTCTTTTTGCTAGTTCTTTTACTATTAAAAATTCAGTTGTTGTTAATTTATCTGGTAAAGCTATTTTGTTCCACTCGCATTCTAGTTGAGCAGGGTCTAATTTTAATTTTCCATGGGTAATAAGGTTCTTAGAATCGTCAACTACCCCTGTTTTTTTTCTTAGCTGAACTCTTATTCTTTCAATTAAAACTTTTATAGAGAAACCTCCAGACTTTTTAACAAAGTCATCTGCTCCTATTTTAAGGCCTAATAATTCATCAACCTCATCGTCTTTAGATGTTAAAAAAATAACAGGTATAGACATTTTTTTTCTCAAGCGAGTTAAAAGTTCATCTCCGTCCATTCTTGGCATCTTAATATCAATAACAGCAAGATCTGGCGGATTTCTGGTTAACCCGTTAAGAGCTGTTTCTCCATCAATATAGGTTTGAACTTTATACCCTTCTCTTTCTAAGGCAATGCTGATGCCTGTTAAGAGGTTTCGATCATCATCTACGAGTGCAATTGTTTGAGCCATATAATGTTTAATTTTTACAATTAAATTGTCAAAATTTAGGCGGTATTAAATCAAATTAATGAGCTTCACCCCAATTAAGTCCTGAATTAATACTTACGTTTAATGGTATAGAGAACATATGATAATCTGAAGATGAAATAGATGTCATTGCATCTCTTACTATTTTTTCAACGTAAATTTTATCATTTTTAGAACATTCAAAAATAAGCTCATCGTGAATTTGTAAAAGCATTTTTGCTTTAAATTTTTTATCAGTTTCAGCTATCTGGTCTAACTTGATCATGGCTAACCTGATAATATCAGCCGCTGATCCTTGTATGGGAGCATTTATAGCTGCACGTTCTTGAAAACTTCGAACACTAAAATTTTTATCATTAATACCCCTAAGGTGAATTCGTCTTCCAAAAATATTATTCACGTAACCCTTGGTTCTGCAAGATTTAATCGTTGAGTTCATATAGTCTTTTATTTCGGGAAATTTTTTAAAGTATGCATTAATAAAATCTAATGCCTCATGATTTGAAACTGAAATCTGTTTAGCTAGACCATATTGTGTTATTCCATAAATAATTCCAAAATTAATTGCTTTTGCTTTTCTTCTTAAATCTTCGTTGATTTTATTTATTGGAACATTAAAAACTTGGCTTGCTGTTAGACTGTGAATATCTTCTTCATTTTTAAAAGCTTTCTTTAATGCTTTCACGTCTGCTATGTCTGCAAGTATTCTCATTTCAATTTGATTATAGTCTGCAGAAACTAAAATGTTTCCTTTGTCTGCAACAAAAGCTTTTCTAATTTCTCTTCCATCCTCTGATTTAATTGGAATGTTCTGTAAATTAGGATTACTCGATGCTAATCGTCCTGTATTTGTTGCTGCTAGTAAAAATGATGTATGTACTCTTTTAGTTTTAGTACTAATGTGTTCTTGTAGTGCGTCAGTATATGTATTTTTAAGTTTTGAAACCTGTCTCCATTCCAAAACTAAATTGGGAAATTTATGACCTGTAAATGCCAAGTCCTCTAAAACATTAGCATTAGTGGCTAAACTACCTTTTTTTGTTTTCTTAAGTTTTGCAATTTTAAGTTCATTATAAATAATTTCTCCAAGCTGCTTAGGAGAACCAATATTAAATTCTCTTCCAGCTAGAACGAATATATCTTTTTCAATCTTCTTTAGCTTTTTTTCAAACCGTGATGATAGTTTTTTTAAATAATTTGCATCTACTTTTATTCCGTTAAATTCTAATTTTGATAGTAACTTTACCATCGGTTTTTCAAAATACTCATAAACTTTATTTAATTTTTCTTCATCTAGTCTTGCTTTTAAATTTTCATACAATCTTAAAGTTATGTCAGCATCTTCTGCCGCATATTCTGTTGCTTTTTTAAGATCTATATCTGAAAAATTTAATTTTTTTTTCCCTGCTCCTACCAACTCTTTGAAGGATATTGTTTTGTGCCCTAAATGAATTTCTGACAATGTATCCATGTTATGACGATTTGTTCCAGCATCCAGCGTATAAGAAATTAGCATAGTGTCTTCAATGGAATTAATTTCTATTCCATTTTGTTTTAGAACAATAAAATCAAATTTTATATTTTGACCTATTTTTTTTATACTTGGATCTTCTAAAAGAGGTTTAATTTTTTTTAAAACTACTTCTTTATTCAACCCTTTTTCTTTGTGAGCTAAAGGTATATAGCATGCTTTATTTGGTGCGTAGCTAAATGAAACTCCCACTAAATCTGTTTCTATGGGGTTTAAAGAAGATGTTTCAGTATCTACTGCAATTACTGTTTTTTCTTCTAATATTTTTATCCATTTATTTAAATTTTTTTCATTTAAAATGCATTCATAACTTTTAGTGTTTATATTTTTGTCTATTTTTTTTTTTATTTGACTTGATTTATTTGGGTCTGATATTTGAGTTTCACCATAAAAACTAATAGCGTGGCTAAGTAACCTATTAAATTCCATTTCTCTGAAAAATTCAAAAAGTTTTTCCCTGTCAACATTTTTCATGATAAAATCTTCTGGCTTTTCTTTTACTGGGACATCATCTTTTAATGTAACTAATTTCCTGCTAAGTATTGCTTTATCTTTATTTGTTAAAAGTGTCTCTCTTCTCTTGTTTTGAGGAATTTCATTAATATTTTTTAATAAAACGTCTAAGGTTTTATATTTATTAATAAGTTCAGCAGCTGTTTTAACTCCGATTCCAGGAACACCTGGAATATTGTCTGATGGATCTCCTGCTAATGATTGAACATCAATTACTTGATTGGGCTTTACGCCAAATTTTTCAAAAACCTCTTTTTCCCCTAAAACTTTATTTTTCATTGGGTCGTATAGTCTTATTTTCTCTGAGACTAGTTGCATTAAGTCTTTATCTGACGAAATTATGGTTACTTTAGCTCCCGCTTCTACAATCTGCTTCGCATATGTTGCTAGGAGATCATCTGCTTCATAATTAATTAGCTCTATTGAAGGTAAGCTAAATGCTTTTACAGCTTTTCTGATATATTCAAATTGAGGAGCAAGATCTTCGGGTGTTTCTGAGCGATTAGCTTTATACTCATTGTAAATATCGTTTCTAAAATTTTTTTTAGCTGAATCAAATATCACAGCAAAGTGCGTTGGTTTATGAATTGAATCATCAGACCTAGAATCTTCTAGTAGTTTAAAAAGCATAGAACAAAAACCACTGACTGCTCCTGTTGGCAATCCATCACTTTTTCTTGAAAGGGGTGGTAAGGCATAGTAAGCTCTGAAAATATATCCAGATCCATCTATCAAGTAAAAATGATCAGTTTTTTTTAATGAAGTCATATGTTAAATATATAATACCTCATTTGTTTCGTGATATAATCAAATAAACTATGACTAAAATTGCTTTAAGTGTTGAAAAGTTAACTAAAATTTATTCAAAATATAAATTAAAAAATTTACAGGAAAAAGCTCTTAATAATTTAAGCTTTGAGGTTAAACAAGGGGAGATATTTGGCTTATTAGGTCCAAATGGAGCCGGTAAAACTACCTTTTTAAGTATACTTGCAGGAACTGTCGTAAAGACTGAAGGGAAAGTAAATGTTTGGGGTTTCGATCTTGATTTAAATCCAAGACAGGTCAGGGCTTCAATCGGAATAGTCCCTCAAGAAGTGAACCTGGATGCATTTTTTAGTCCTAGAAAATTATTAGAATTACAGGCGGGCTTATACGGGGTGCCTAAGAAAAATAGAATTACAGATATTATACTCAAAATGGTTGCTTTGGAGAAACAAGCAGATTCATACTCGAGAAGTTTGTCTGGAGGAATGAAAAGAAGATTATTGATTGCAAAAGCAATGGTTCATCAACCTCCGATCCTAGTTTTAGACGAACCTACTGCAGGTGTCGACGTAGAGCTAAGAAAAAACCTTTGGAAGAATGTCAAAACTTTAAATAAAGAAGGTGTAACTATTATTTTAACAACTCATTATCTTTTTGAAGCACAAGAAATGTGTGATCGTATTGCGATTATTGATAAAGGAAATTTAGTTGCGTTAGACACAACTCAAAAATTATTAGATAGAATTTTAACTAAAAAAATTACTTTCAAAACATCTCGGGTGGACAGTATAGAAAATTTAGTTTTATCTGGTGTTCAATTTAATTTAGAAAACAGTAGCACTATAACTGCTGTATATGAAAAAAACTCTTTTAAGTTTGATGATGTGGCGGATGTTTTAAAAAGTAATAATATTGATATTCTAGACATAGCCACAGAAGATGGCGATTTAGAAGATGTATTTGTGCAACTAACAAATAACTAGATTTTAGTTAAAAAAAAAGTAAGTATGTGTTTATGGAATTAATAAAAGAAATTAGACAATCTAAAACTTTAAGAAATATATTTATAGCATTAATGGGTACAGTTCTTTTGGCGATTTCATCAAAAATAAAAATTCCTTTTTACCCTGTGCCAATGACCATGCAAACTTTAGTAATTCTTTTTTTAGGAGTTGCTCTTGGATGGAAATTAGGACTTGCTACAGTTTCTCTATATTTGTTCGAGGGTATTATTGGTATACCTGTTTTTTCAGGCTCACCGGAAAAGGGTGTTGGAATAATTTACTTCACTGGACCAACAATGGGTTATTTAATTGGATTTCTTTTTACTGTTTATTTTGCGGGATCTTTTAATTTTAGTAAAAATTTATTCATAAAATTTTTACAACTTTTATTTTCAGTAAGTTTTATCTATATTTTAGGAATCTTATGGTTGGGAACTTTAATAGGATGGGAAAAACCTTTATTTCAATTAGGTGTTCAACCATTTTTATTGGCAGAGCTCTTTAAAATTTTGATAGTTTTAATTAGCTTTTCACAAATTAAAAAGCTTAACCAATATTTACAATAATTATTTAGGCGAGCGTTTAGAGAGAATACGTTGTAGTGTTCTTCTGTGCATTTTAAGCCTTCTAGCAGTCTCTGAAACATTTCTGTTACACAGCTCAAATACTCGGTGAATATGCTCCCACTTAACTCTATCAGCTGACATTGGGTTTTCAGGTGGTTTAGCTTTTGATTCAGGTGATGCAAGCAAAGCAGCTTCTACATCGTCTGCGTCTACAGGTTTGGCGATATAATCTATAGCACCGGCTTTTACGGCGGCTACTGCTGTGGGAAGATTCCCGTATCCCGTTAACATGACTATTCTGCTTTCCTTTTTAGATTTGTGTAAAGCTTTTACTACTTCCAAACCACTACCATCCTCGAGTCTAAGATCAATTACAGCAAAGTTAGTTGGTGTTTTATTGGCTATTATAAGCCCTTCTTCAACACTTTTAGCTTCTGTCACTTTAAATCCTTTTTTATCCATAGCTCTAGCTAGTCTACTTCTAAATGGATCATCATCATCAAGTATCAAAAGAGACTTATCTTCAAAATCTGAAATTTGTAATGCTACTGGAGTTGGAGTTGAATTTCTCATTATATATCTTATATGGTGATGTATCCAAAATTATCAACCAATATTATTATATTATTTTCTTTACATTAATTAAAAAAACACTAAATAACGATTTATTAGGTTTTTTTATAAAATTTTTTAAAAACCTGTTGTGTAAACATAAAGAGGGACACATGAGATGCGAAAATTTACAGACGTTAACGAACTAGTTAACACGTTAAAGCCCGACTATCCGGTGTATTGCATACGCCCGAAGTCGATTAAAACTTCAACTCAATTTTTCAAAAATAACTTTCCTGGAAAAGTACTATACGCAGTAAAAACTAATCCAAATAAAGAAGTTTTGAAGCATATTATTAGCAACGGCATAGAAAATTTTGATGCTGCTTCAATAAATGAAATTCAATTAATAAGAAATTTAAAACCTGATGCACATATTTATTTTATGCACACAGTAAAAAGTAGAAATGACATTTCGAAAGCTTACTATAATTTAGGAATTAAAGATTTTGCATTAGATACTAAAGATGAATTAATAAAAATTCTTGAAGCAACAAATCATGCAAAAGATTTGACTCTTTATATAAGAATTTCTATTTCCAATGAGCATGCTGAAATTGACCTCTCTAGAAAGTTTGGAGCACACGCTAGTGAAGCGCTGGGACTAGTTAGGTTATGTAAAGACCATGCAGATAAGATTGGAATTAGTTTTCATGTAGGTTCTCAGTGTATGCATAAAGTTTCTTTTGCTAAGGCAATTAGTGAAGTTGGAAATATAATAAAAAAAACTAAAATTATACCTGATATTATAAATGTGGGTGGTGGCTTTCCTTCTATCTATCCAGACTTAAATCCTGAACCTCTTGAAAATTATTTAAATGAAATAAAGAATTCTATTAAAAAACTTAATTTGCCAGTCACACCTCATTTAATTTGTGAACCTGGAAGAGCTATAGTAGCCGAAAGTGGTTCAACTATAGTTAAGGTTAACCTTAGAAAGAAACAAAAACTTTATATTAACGATGGAACATATGGCACTTTATTTGATGCTGGAGTTCCAAATTTTATTTTGCCATCTAGAATAATTTTAAATGGGAAAATACAGTCAAAAAAATTAACTGCCTTTAGCTTTTTTGGTCCTACTTGCGATAGTATGGACTACATGAAAGGCCCTTTCCTACTGCCTAATAATATTAAAGAGGGCGATTATATTGAGTTAGGGCAATTAGGTGCTTACGGATTAACTTTTAGAACTAAATTTAACGGCTTCTATTCCGATGAAATATTTGAAACTGCAGATCAGCCAATCATGAGTTTGTATGAGACTTCGAATAAAGTTAAGTGCATGGTTGCTTAATGGATAAAAAAAATAATCCAAACAATAAAGGACATAATAAAAAATCTCTTCTTGGTAATCCTGTAGAGCATATTGACATTAAATCATTCGATTCTAGAAAAATTATTGATGGGATGGGAAAAATGTCATTCACATCTAGGGACACAGCTAGAGCTGCTGGTATTTATAATGAAATGCTAGCTGATAAAGATTGCTCAATTTTTCTAACATTAGCTGGATCTACATCTGCAGGTGGGTGTATGGATTTATATGCAGATCTAGTAAAGAATAATATGATTGATGTTATTGTTGCTACTGGCGCTTCTATAATTGATATGGATTTTTTTGAAGCTTTAGGCTTCAAACACTATCAAGGCTCTCAGTTCCAAGATGATACTGTTCTAAGAAACAACTATATTGATAGAATTTACGATACCTACATTGATGAAGAAGAGCTTCAGGCATGTGATAAAGCCATATGTGAAATAGCTAATACTCTAGAACCACGATCTTATACATCTAGAGAGTTTATTAAGGAACTTGGCAAGTACTTGAAAACCAATGGGGGAAAGAAAGGTTCATTGATTGAAACTGCTTATGACAACGATGTTCCAATTTTTTGTCCAGCTTTTACCGACAGTTCAGCAGGTTTTGGCTTAGTAATGCATCAAGAACAAAATCCAAAAAAACATATTACTATAGACTCTATTCGTGAATTTAGAGAGTTAACTGAAATTAAACTACAATCTAAACAATCTGGTTTATTAATGATTGGAGGCGGTGTTCCAAAAAATTTTGTTCAAGACACTGTTGTATGTGCGGAATTATTGGGGAAAAAAGTCGATATGCACAAATATGCTATTCAAATTACTGTTGCTGATACTCGTGATGGAGCTTGTAGTAGTTCCACACTAAAAGAAGCAAGTTCATGGGGTAAAGTTGATGTAACAAAAGAACAAATGGTATTTGCTGAAGCAACAAGCGTATTACCTTTAATTGCAAGTGATGCATATCATCGTGAACATTGGAAAAATAGAAATAAAAAAAAATTTTCAAAAATATTTAAATAAAAATATTTAAAAATGAAATATCTTTCAAATAAAAATGGCTTTTTAGGAATTGATAATAAAATCAATTTTAAAGAGAAAGTTATTGTAATTCCTTTTGGACTTGAAAAAACAGTTAGCTACGGTGGTGGTACAAGAAATGGACCTAAAGAAATTATTAAGGCCTCTCATCAAGTAGAATTATATGATGAAGAGTTGCATTGTGAACCATATAAAAAGATTGGAATTAAAACGTTAAAGCCATTCAAGATTGATAAAGACATTAAAAAAGCTCTAAAAAAAATGTCAGGCATAAACGAGGAAATTTTGAATAAAAAGCTTTTCCCTATTACTTTTGGTGGAGAGCATTCAATTACTCCTGGATGTATTGCACCATTTGTAAAAAAATATAAAAAAATTTGCTTATTGCACTTTGATGCACATGCAGATTTAAGGGAAAGTTATAATGGTGAAAAATTTTCACATGCATCAGCTATAAAAAGATGTCTAGATTATAAAAATGTGTCTATTATTTCTTTTGGTATTAGAAATATATCTAAAAGTGAAATACCTTTTTTAAAGAAAAACAAAGCAAGAATTAATATTTTTTGGGCTAAAGACAAATTAAAGTGGGACTTAAAAAAATTTAAAAAAATGATAAAAGATAAAACTGTTTATCTAACGTTTGATGTCGATGGATTAGATTCAAGCATTATGCCAGCAACAGGAACTCCTGAACCAGGCGGATTACTATGGGATGAAACTTTAAATATTATTAAAATTGCTGCAAAAAATTCAAATATTGTTGGTGCTGATATTAATGAATTATCGCCGATTAAAGGTTTTAACTCTTATAATTTCTTGGTAGCAAAATTAGCCTATAAAATTCTTTCTTATACTTTTGAATTTAAGCGATAGTAAAAGATACGATGGTATTCATTGCATGAAACAATAAGATCCAGATTTAAGTTAATTTTTTATATCTAGTATATTCCAAGATATTCTGACTACAGCACCTTTTAAGTCTTCTTTATTAGAAAAGCTTAATCGTGCATTTTTTCTTTCTAGAAGTGTTTTGCCTAGAAAAATACCCAATCCAAGGCCAGCTTTATTGTTTGTTTTTTTTGATTTTGATTTTAAATATGGTTCACCAATAAGCTTTATAATATCTTCTGCAAAACCTGGTCCGTCATCATTAATTGACAGCTTAAGTTTTTCATCATCACTTATTAATTTTATGGTTACTTCTTCGTCTGCAAATTTAATAGCATTTCCAATAAAATTTCTTAATCCATAAACAATTTCTGGAGATCTTTTAATGTTTATCTTATTTTTATCTTCATTTTCAAATAAAGTAATTTTCTTATCTGTGTTTTCTTTAAATGAAGTAATAATTTCCTCTAAAAGATCTTCCACTTTTATTAGGTTAATAAATTGATCATCAATTATTTCTTTTTTTGAAATTTGTTTTAAGATTTCACTACATCTCTTAGCTTGGCTTATTAATAGGTCTAAATCTTTTGAATGTTTTGACTTGTCTCCAATTTCTTTTTTAAGCTCTTTAGCCACTACTGAAATTGTAGCAAGTGGGGTACCTAAAGAATGCGCTGCAGCTGCAGCCTGTCCACCAAGTGAGTCTAATTCGTACTCTTTTGCCATTACCTGTTGAAGTTTGTCTAATGCTTCTGATCTTTTTTTTGTTTCACCTGAAAATTTTATTCCAAAATAACTTAAAAAAACTAATCCAATAATTATAGAAACCAGAGCACCAGTTAGATAATATTCTGGAAAGTTAAAATTATAAATATCTGAACCTGGGAGTATCTTGTGATATTTCTTCAAAAAAAATAGTAATCCTGTGGTTAGAGTTCCAAGAATTATTGTGGTCCCCATGCTTAAGAATGTTGAGGAGACTATAGTAGGTATGATTATAAGAAGGGAAAATGGATTAAATATTCCTCCTGTTAAATAAAGTAAGACGCTTAGCTGCAATAGATCATAAGCAAGGAAAAGGGCAGAGTTGAAATCTTTTAATTGATTTGTTTTAATTCTAAATTGAAGAATTATATTTGTTATAAAGCCTATTGTGATAATAATATGTGTTTCAATGATAGGAAGATCTAGTTTTAAAAAAAAATAGACAAAGTTAATTGCTAATAACTGTCCAATAATAGCAATCCATCTTAGATTTACTAATGTTTTTTTATCTAAATTAAGATTCTCTTCTAATCTAAATAGAGTAGAAAAATTCATTTTAAAAATTAAATATCTAGATTGGCTACTTCTAAAGCATTACTTGTAATAAATTCTTTTCTAGGAGCAACATCGTCTCCCATTAAAATATCAATAAGTTTTTGATCATCTTTAGATTTTTCTTTTGTTTCTTTAGAGTACTGTACACGTAATAATGTTCTATTTTCTGGATTTAATGTGGTCTGCCAAAGTTCTTCTGGATTCATTTCTCCTAAACCCTTGAATCTTTGAATAGATAATTTTTGTCTTTGTTCTTCCATAAATTTGTTAAATTCTGAAGATCCCTTCTTTATTTTTTTTCCAGTTTTTTCAGATATTTGTAAAATATACTCCTCCAAACTTTTCTCATCTTTTATATAGGCACTTTTTGTTCCTTTTGTTACTTTAAATAAAGGTGGTTGTGCTAAATACAAGTGCCCATTTTCAATTAGTTGATTAAAAGGAAAATTATTAAAAAAAGTTAGCAATAACGTTCTAATATGCGATCCGTCTACGTCAGCATCCGTCATGATTATGATCTTGTCGTATCTCAAGTTTTCTAAGTTAAAATCTTTAGAACCTGTGCCTAGTGCATTAATTAAGGTCACTACTTCGTTAGATGACATCATCTTTGCAAGTGCTTTTGTTGCGTAATCATTGGCAATTCCATTAGCTCTAGTTTTGTTATTTACATAGGTGTTTAATATTTTTCCTCTTAAAGGTAAAACAGCTTGGTACTTTCTTGATCTTCCTTGTTTGGCTGATCCACCAGCAGAATCTCCTTCTACTATATAAAGTTCTGTTCCTTCTCTTTTTGAAATTTGACAATCTGCTAATTTACCCGGTAAGCCTGATAATTCGAATGTTCCTTTTCTTCTTACACTATCACGTGCTTTTCTGGCTACATCTCTTGCGATAGCAGCTTGTAAAATTTTTTCTAAAATATTTCTGGTAACAGACGGATTTTGATCGAACCAAGTTGCAACTCTTTCATTAACTACGCTTTCAACAATTAATCTTATTTCTGATGAAACTAATTTATCTTTTGTTTGAGAAGAAAATTTTGGATCTGGCATTTTAATGGACAGTACGGCTACTAGTCCTTCTTTGATGTCATCTCCAGAAATAGTGACTTTATTTTTTTTACCTAAATTTTTATCATTTGCATATTTGTTAATTACTCTGGTTAAAGCACTTCTAAAACCAAGAAGGTGAGTTCCTCCATCTTTTTGATGGATATTGTTTGTAAATGCTAAAACATCTTCTGAGTATCCAGCATTCCATTCAAAAGAACATTCAACTACTACTTTATTTTTTTCAGCTGTTACAAATATTGGTTTTTTAAATATTGCAATTTCATTTTTATTAATTAATTGAGGTTTTTTGTGATTAATATATTTAACAAATTCTACAATACCACCTTCATATTTATTGACATATTCCTTAGACTTTGCCGTAGTATTGTCTGTCAAAATAATACTTATACCTTTGTTTAAGAAAGCTAGTTCTCGCATTCTTTTTTGTAAAATTGTAGAACTAAACTTTGTTGAGGTAAAAATTTCTTTTGAAGGTAAAAAAGTTATTTTTGTTCCTTTTTTTTTTGTTTTACCTATTTCTTTTAAGGGCTTTATTGAATTTCCATCTTTAAAAGATATTAAATATTCTTTGCCATCTCGAAAAATATTTAGTTCTAATTTTTCAGAGAGTGCATTAACAACAGAAACACCAACTCCATGCAAACCTCCTGAAACTTTATAAGAATCGTGATCAAATTTTCCACCAGCATGTAATTGAGTCATAATTACTTCTGCCGCAGACATCTTTTCTCCTTTATGCAAATCAACGGGTATTCCTCTACCGTCGTCTTCTACTGTGATAGAGTTGTCTTTGTTCATGCTTATTGAAATATTTTGACAATGGCCCGCTAACGCTTCATCGATAGAATTATCTACTACCTCAAAAACCATGTGATGTAGACCAGAGCCATCGTCTGTATCACCAATATACATACCTGGTCTTTTTCTAACTGCGTCTAACCCTTTTAGAACTTTAATAGAATCAGCACTATAAGTTTGATTAGGTAATTTTTCTGAATTTTTTGACATTTATAATAGATTTAAAGATGCAAGCTTATATCATTTTTTTTTACTTTTATGAAGTTGATTTGGACTTGGTTCATAAATTAAACATTCTTATCACGGATTTTGAAACAAAAAAAATGTGAAAATAACTGATTAGATTTTCATTGGCATTACTACATAATAACTATTTTTATCAGACATATCCTCCACTAATACTGGGGACACGGGGTCTTTTAAGTTAATTTTTAAATTTTTGTCCTCTACCTCCGAGGCGATATCAACTAAATATTTTGAATTAAAACTAACTGTCATCTCTTCGGCAGTAAAATTTGCTTTGATAACTTCATTTCCTTCTCCAGAGTTAGTGCTGTTAACAGAAAATTTAATATTATCTTTACCTAAAACTAATTTTACTCCTTCTTTACGGTCTAACGATACTGTAATAACTCTTTCTATGGCTTGAACAAAGTCTATAGAGCTAACTGTTAGTGTCTTATCATTTCCTACTGGGACCACTTTTCTATAATCAGGAAATTTACCATCTATAACTTTGGAAATTAATTTAGCTTTTCCAATTTTAAATTGGATTTTAGTATCACTTGTCTGAATAAGAACTTTTTCATTTGTGTCTGCTAATAAATTACACAACTGAAAAACAGTCTTTTTTGGGAGAATTAAAGAGTGAAACGTTTTACCTGACTCGATTTCAATACTGCTAGAAGATAATCTATGACTATCTGTGGCTACACCTGTTAAATATGTTCTATTTTGAGATTCTGTAGTGTGTAGATATATTCCATTTAAATAGTGTCTAGTGTCATCATTTGAAATTGAAATTTTTGCTTTATTAAGAAGTGCAAGAAACTTAGATTTATTAAATGAAATTTCATTATCTTCAAAATCATCTGCAAAATTTGGAAAACTGTCAGTTGGTAAACACAATAAGTTAAAATCAGAGCTATCTGCAATTAAGCTTAATTTATTTTCACTTTTTAAATTGAATTTTACCTCTGAATTACCTGATATTTTTCTGAGTATGTCGTACAAGATTGTTGCTGATGTTGTGGTAGCTCCATCTTTTTCAACTTCAATTTCACTAATTTCGTCATAAAATATTATATCTAGATCTGTTGCAATTATAGATAATTTACCATTTTTAACTTCTAATAAAACATTTGACAAAATTGGGAGTGTACTTTTTTTTTCTATTATACCTTGAGCCAAAGTAAGTGATTTTAATAAAGAGTCTCTTTTAATTACAAATTGCATTTACTCTACTCTTCTAGCAACAAGGTACGTAGCTGATCAATATTTTTTTTCATTTCATCATCTTTTTCTGAAAGTCTTGTTATCGTTTTGACGGCATGAATAACGGTAGTGTGATCTCTATTCGCAAAACGTCTTCCGATTTCAGGTAATGATCTAGTTGTCATTTTCTTCGCTAGATACATTGCAATTTGTCTTGGCCTAGCTAGAGGTCTAGATCTTCTTTGAGACAACATCTCCGCTAATGGAATATTAAAAAAATTTGATACTGTGTTTTGTATTTTGTCTACAGTAATAATTCTCGCTTGGTTAAAAACGTCTTTAAGTATGTTTTTGCAATCATTTATAGTTAAAGTTTTTTTGTGTATTTTACTAAATGTAACCACTCGATTTAAAACACCAATTAGTTCTCTAATATTTGTCTTACTTTCGGTGGCTATAAAATTTATAACCTCTTCACTAATATTACTGTTTTCTTTAAACTGACTCTGGATATCTTCTAATCGTTTTTTTATAATTTTTATTTTAAGGTCTAAATCAGGAGCATCTATATCAACTACTAAACCACCAGCTAATCTAGATTTAATTCTTTCCTGTACTCTATCTAATTTCATAGGCGCACGATCTGCTGAGATAATTATTTGAGAGCTTTTGTCTATCAAGCTATTAAATGTATGAAAAAATTCTTCCTGTAGACCTTCTTTTCCTCTTATGAACTGAATATCATCAATGATAAAAACAGATGATTTTCTAAAAAAATCTTTAAAGCTAACCATGTCATTTTTTTTAATTGATTTAATAAAATGGTACATAAATCTCTCGGCTGAAATAAACATTACATTAGTCTTTTTTTCAAGTTCAAGGCCAATTGCATTTAATAAATGTGTTTTACCTAAACCTACACCTCCATATATATATAGTGGATTATACCTTGAAATTTGTTCACAGATTTTTTTTGAAGAAGAAAGAGCAATCTCATTACTAGATCCTGATACAAAGTTATCGAAATTTAAATTAGGATTGAGTCTATTATAATTTAATATTGAATCTTTAATCTCGGTAACCTTGGTAAAATCATCTATTCTCAGAGCATCATTAGCATTGATCTTGTGTTCTTCTAATATTTTAAACTCCACTCTATTAACGCTATTTTTGAACGTCTTTAATTGAGATAATATTTTATCTAAATACCTGGAAACTATCCAATCTCTAAAAAATCTCGTCGGAACTCCTAATACAAGATAATCATTATATTCTTTCAATAAAGAAATATTTTTTAACCAGCTAGAGTAAACTTCTGTTCCGAAAAGTTTTTCAAATGAACTTTGAACATTTTCCCAAACTAAAGTTTTTTCTTCTTCGTTTAAAAAGATTTCTTGATTTTTTATAGATTTTTTTTCCATTTTCTTGAAAGCTCTTCTATTTTCTAATAAATACATTTGCAAGAAATACTTTTATAAATCTAAAAATAAATTTTTACGTTGTATTTTTATAGACAAAAAAATTAAATTTTTTTTACAACTAAAAGTTTAAATTAATATGGAAATGTTTATTTTTCTAATACCCATGCAGAAATTAATAAAACTTTTCTACAACTTAAAAGTTAAAGCTATATTTAGTTTTTATTTTCTAAATGTAGTATCAGGACTGAAAAGTTAAACTCACAAGTTGAACAACTTAAAATTGTTTTAGAAAAAAAAATTATATTTTTTTTGAGATTTTTGATATTTTTCTTGACGCTGTTTTCTTATTTATTGTCCCTGCTTTTGTTGCTTTCATCAGAATGGATTGAAATGTGTTAAAAAAGTTTTTAATTTTATCTTTTTCACCTTTCTTTATTAAATCTTCCATTTTTTTTATAGCAGCTCTATACTTACTTTTTCTTAGCCTATTAACAGCTGTCTGCTTTGTTACTCTTCTTACTCTTCTTATTGCTGAAGCTGTATTTGGCATATTTTCAAAGTATATATCTTCTTAAAACAGGAGGGTCAACTTCAATTATTTTTGACATTTATAACAAAAGAATGAAGAGCGATTAGAAGTATACACTTTTTTTATAGTTCCTAAACATTTGGGCCTATTACAGCTTGCTTTTTCTCTTCCATAAACGTTAAATTTTTGCTGAAAATTTCCACTTTGTCCTTCCACGCTAGAAAAATTTTTTATGGAAGAACCACCTAGTGAAATGGCTTGTTTTAAAATTTTTTTTGTAAAC
>Ga0308013_10000480_pt1 | contig 20954 bp, 21 predicted proteins | sample Neamet181_FD_203131 | JGI IMG/M metagenome (GOLD analysis project Ga0308013, IMG submission 203131) | Marine microbial communities from water near the shore, Antarctic Ocean - #181 | ecosystem: Environmental > Aquatic > Marine > Unclassified | place: Southern Ocean | collected 2014-07-25
AGCACCATCTTCACCGTTAGTACCATTTGTGCCATTAACACCAGGGCTACCAACTGCACCAACTTCACCGTCAGTTCCATTAGTTCCTACAAGACCTGTGCTACCATCTGCACCAATTCCTCCGTCAATTCCGTTTGTACCGTTGGCACCAGTAACACCGATTTCGCCAGTATCACCAGCAGGTCCTTTTTCTTCGAAGATTATTGAACCTGCAAATCCACCAAGAAGGGAGAACAAAAGAATTGAAACCAAAAGAATACTAACTGAAGTCAGGTTTATTGAACGTGGTTCAAGATGAGTCGGAGGTGAATTTGTTTCTGAATCCACACTTTCATCTTGAGCGTTTTCTGAATCCACATGTTCAAGTTCAGCATGTTCTGAATCGTTGAGTTCATCATTTTCTGTTTCGGGACTCATGTCTTCACTTTCAGCCATGGCCCCGCCAACGAAATCATGTTATTATACTTTCAAAAAAGAAATTTTAAAAAAACTGATTTAATGAAAAATGCTCGTACCGGAATACTAGCCGTAAATACCATGGTGTGAAGTAATTGAATTAAATACTGGAGAAAGTATAATACAATCAAGAATTTAGGATTGTTATGGAACAAACGATAGAAAGTGAAGATGAGGGACAGCCACAAGAGGAATCCCGAGGTAGCTTCTTATCCGGCTCAAGCATTTCCTTTTTTTCGGGATTACTGCTAATAGTCATTGGTTTTACAGTCAGTCTCGACCCGTTTGGATTTTGGAATATCGTGATTATTGCTCTCGCCTTACCTGTTGTTGCAGGCTCTTTGGCCTTCAAATGGAAGCGAAATGGGAAAATAGCGATGGCCAATGGAGCCATGACTATCTTAATAATCGGATGTATTGTTACCGTTGGAGTTACAATTTGGTTCATTTCAGTGTTAAACAGTCTTGGAAGTTAAAGAACTAAAAATCTATGGAAGGATGCTCGTAGCGTTGTTTGGATGTTATCTGTCCTCAGTTTCGGGTATGCGTCGGACGGAATTGAACAATCAGTGAAACCCAGATGGCTAAAACGGTGGTACCAATCAAAACATTGTATGAGAGTAATTGTGTTACGCACCACAGTCCAAGGTAAAATAAACCGATGGCTCCTGCTAACCCACTCAACCATAATGGGCCATAACGTAATCTTGGATCGAGGAACGAATAGGAATAATATCCACCACCATAGAACGCAAAGATGAAGGCAAATATTGAATAAATGGTTCCGAGCATCAAACCGAAAAAGGCGAATTGAGGGAATAATTCTGGTTGAACAAGAATAAGGTCAAGAACAAGAAACAGAACTGCAAAATTATGCATCATTTGATTATGAAAATTAAACATGTGGTCATGATTTCGACCGATTCGCACTTCCCCTGGTAAAATGATGTACTTGACAACTGTAGCAGTGAGAAAAGATGCTCCGAGTGCGGCTGAGAACAGGATCACTTGCGTGAGGTTCAACCATAAGGGCGTCTCATTTCCCTTCAAAACCGAGACTGAAAGAATTCCAGCACACAAAAAATACAGAATATTCATGACTAAAGTCCAACTGCTAAACGTAACAAATTTTTCGAATCCCACAGGATGCATGAGTTCATCTTTTCGTTCTTTATGAAGGATAACGGTCATGACTCCAGGTCCACTTCTGAACATGTAAACGACTGCTGATACGCCTACAAAGAAACAAAGAAAACGCCAAACAATTACAACTTCCAAAGGTGCCCATGATGAATGAAAGGTCGATGCTGTGTCCTCAATGAGAGTAAATACCTTCCAGTGAATGAATGCCACAATACTTAATCCACTCACGAGAATCAATGCGAGAAGAGTCAGAGCAGTTGAGTCCCTCTCACCATATTCGAGAGAAACACCCATAGAACAGCCTCCGAAAGGCTCATTCAAAACCCTTTGTAAAAAGATTTCATTTCACAGTGTCGCCGGTCGGTGTATTATCTACGAATTAAGAATCAATGGGTTGCCTTATTTGGTTGGGCATGAACGCTACATTATGCCTGTGTCACTCTCTTCGGTAGACTTTCCGAAGAAGCCGGGTGTCTATTTGTTTAAGTCTGCACAGGGTAAAGTGCTGTATGTCGGCAAAGCAACACGACTGAACGAACGTATTCGTTCCTACTTCGCCTCAAATCCTGACCGTCAAATGATTCCGGAATTGGTTCGTAAATCCGACACGATTGAATGTATGGTGACGCCGTCCCCAGAGGAGGCTTTGATTCTTGAACGTGAACTCATTCGTCAACACAAACCTCGCTATAACTCAATGCTCAAAGACGACAAGTCCTATCCATTTTTGGTAATGACCAATGAAGAGTATCCCCGTATCATGTATACCCGCCATCCACCGGAGGGAAGTTCACGATGGGGGCCGTTTCCCCATGCAGGTGCTGCCAAACAAGTGATGCAGTTACTTCGTCGTCAATTTGGAATCCGAGATTGTAAAGAATTACTTCCGCAAGGCTGCCTTTCGATGCACATCGGATTATGCTCTGGACCCTGTATCTCTGGTGAAGGGTATGCGCAGAGTGTGAATGCTGCTAAGCGGATATTGAATGGTGATGCTGTTGAGTTACTCGAAGAGTTTGCTGTACAAATGGATGCTGCCTCACATGAAATGCAATTTGAGAAAGCAGCCCAAAGCCGAGATATGATTCGAGCAATACGAGCTACAACAGGCCAACATGTTGTTTCAAGTAAAGTATATCGCGATTGTGATGCGCTTGGAATCGCGGTACAAGGTGACCTTGCTGCCATCGTCGTCATTCATGCCAATAATGGCATTGTTCAAGGCCAAGAAGTATGGCCGATGCTGCACAGAGGAGACCGAGGGGATACAGTGTCTATGTTCGTATCTGAGCATTATACAAATCGTGCCCCTCCTCGACTCTTAATTACACCGGAACCGCTTGAAGATGGAACCGAGCAATGGCTCACATCTCGTAGAGGCTCAAAGGTCGAAGTTCGGACTCCTGTTCGAGGCGATTTGGTGACATTACAAACTCTTGCACAACAAAATGCTGAAATTCAGATTGTCCGATTGATCAACCGTACAAGTGGTTCGCTTGAACAAAGAGCAGCAGATGAAGGAGCAGCAGTTCTCGAAATGGAACAACTCGACCATATTGTCTGCTTTGATATGGCCCAATTATTCGGTGATGAACGAGTTGGTGCGAGTGTCACATTCCGAAACGGTAGACCGACAAAAAAAGAATACCGGAAGTACACGGTCAAAGGTGATGCAATGGATGACTTGCGAATGATGCGCGAAGTTGTTGAGCGTTGGCTAAAACGCCAAAATGAATGGCCTGACCTTGTACTTATTGACGGCGGTGAAACTCATCTCTCTACGATTTCCAAATTACTTGATGAACATGGTCTTGAAGACAGATTTGAACTTGCTGCTTTGGCAAAAAGAGAAGAGACGATTTATCGCAATGACAAGCCACCAATTGTTCTGGACCGAAAAGGAAGAGTCATGGTCCATGCTCGAGATGAAGCACATCGGTTCGTCAACACCTTCCACCGAAAAAGACGTGGTCGCAGTCGCCTTCATGACCCCTTACAAGAAGTCGAAGGACTCGGTGCAAAGAAGATGCAAAATCTACTACGCCATTTTGGTGGCCGCCATGGTATTGCTCATGCTTCGCTTCAAGACTTGAAGACAGTCCCAGGGATTGGCCAATCGTTGGCGCAAAGAATTCATGATTCGATGCAATAAGAATCAGTCAAACAATTCCTCGCCCAGATCCACATGTTGGACTGCGCTAATACCAAATGCCGAAACTGGGGGGAGTGGTGGAAGTGCTTCTTCTGAATAATCCTTGAGTGATTCCATCTCTCCGTGAATTCCCTGACTGTGGAAACCAGATAAATCTGCAAATTCGTTTGGATTGATACTCACTTTGTCAGCAACACGTGCCTTTGAATAATTGCGCCTCGATCGTTTCTGGGCTCGCTTTTTCTTAAATCGCCGAACTCCAAGGTATGATAAAATTACCATGATAATCATGTATTTCCAAAGAATGAGGAAAAAGAAGTACCAAGAGATTTGAATGCGGAAGGTTACCGTATCCTCAAATTCACCATAGGGTACATTGTAGGTGATTTCTTGTCGACCGTCAACTTCTCCTTCGACAATATATCCAGACGACGATTCTAAATCGACAAGTTTGATGCCTTCCGGAAGAAGTATTGTCATCGGACCGTTCATTGCCATGTCAAAATCTCCCTTCAGAAGATTATTGATTAACGCGACAGTATCGAATGTTACAGGAAAGGTATATGGGTCTAATGAGTCATCATTCGAAGGAGACGTAATCCCTGACATTGAGAAAACTCCATTGACAAGTACTCCACTAAAAGATTGGAGCATGGAAACCATTGGCCAAAGTAAAGTTTGGCGGAGTGCATTGGTCGTAAGCGATAATTCGGAGGAATCAAAATCTCCAGAGAGCATTTTGCCAAACTCACCATCAACTGCTAATTTGAACTTTACTGTGGGTATAACCAAGGAAAGAGAAATTCCTTTTTGATCCGTTATCTTTTGACTCAAAGATTCAATACCGTCAATGAAATACCATTCAAGACCGTTCAAATTTGTTTGGATTTCAAAAGCCTCTAAGTCAACTGTTTCGAAATTATATTCTGAATTTGATGTCATATGTTCAACCATTTGATGGACAAAGGATGTCAAGACCACCCCTACACGTTCCACAAAAAACTGGAGGCCTTGTCTTGTAAAGACAAAGTAAATGAATTCATCACATATTGGGAGGTCAAGAGGTTCATCTGGATTCAATTCACAGAGGAACGAAAGGTCAATGGATCGTTCGATTGGAGAATCAAGACGGCTGGAGAGATCTATTCCATGTCGGAGTAAATCCGATGGGATAACTGCCATTGAAACACTTTGCTCTCCGAACGCTGGAATCAGTTCTTCGGGTATCCCAAGTCGATGAATAGCAACCGAGGCATTCAAGCCAAACTCGAAAGTTACGGAGCGGTCCCACTCATTGAAATCTAAAGAAGCTGCATCTATGTCCACATCACTGGAAATACATGTTGTTTGAGTTGATAAACAAATTACCTCATTCTCCTCATTTTTGATAACATGGCGCCAGTCATACGGAAAGGTTGATGCAAAGGAGAGGTTCATTTGGTCGTTACCATAAAGAGAGTCTTTCAAAATAATTCGATCGCTGCCCTGTTTCGTTTGAAGCCCTGAGGGAAGTATGATTTCCAATGTTAATTCACTTGGGGGTAGGTTACTTGGAATAATCGCTGAAAGAAAACTGCTGTTAAGTGTAGTTTCGATTTCAAGACCTGACTCCATTATTCGATTGAATTCGAGATCCGAGAGGACATTAAGAATCTCTTCGACCAACGCATTATTATTATTTTCTTTCACGATGTCTAAGAACCTCATTGAAAAAGGTTCACTCGTCGTTCGAAGATAAATTGGATGTTCATAGGACATTGCACTCGGCCCGTTCAAGCAATAGTTGAGTGAGGCGTTGGGAGCGGCAAGTTCGGTACAACCACTCGTGCCTTGATGAGTGAAATTAAGGCCACCCGCAGGACCAGCCATACCTTCTGCGATTGAATCAGAGACCCATTCCATCTCATTCATTACAATCGCTTCAGTGTTCGCTACTGTAGAAGAAACGCCTTCGGCAATCGTATCGACTGGAAATTGACTTGTGATGTTGGAAAGGTCGACGATTCCATTGTGATAGGCAAGCCTAATTCCGTCTGATGTAACTTGGTTCATTGTTGCCCGTTCAGCAACACTCATCATCGAAATACCCCAATCGGTCATCGTCGCTTCATCAAGATAATGTAATGCAACTACAAATTCGAGCGTTACTGCTGTTTCATCCCTTAAATCGAGTTGTATTTGGAAATCAAGAGCTTTTTCATTTGCCGGTATGGTGACGGTGTTCGTGTCACTTCTGTTTCGATGCATCATTTCTACTTCAATCGGGAGACCGAGATTTCCATCACTCACTCCGGCATTCCTGTTGTCTATTTCCCATTCACCTGCAAAGTATGCAGGGGGTCCAGCACGAGCTGCACGGGTGCCATTTGCATCAACACTCTTGATGGTAGCATATGATGGTGGATTGAATGAATACGAAGATTTGTGACCAGGTAAGCCAGTCAAGTCGAACATTGTTGTGATTTCAGCACCTTGGACTAAGAGGCCTTCGTAGGCTCTTTCTAAATCTAAATCATCACTTGCTACTAAGTTAAAAGAATCTTGTGAGATGGCAATAGTAATTACACTCCTGAGGCAAATTGGAGGTTCAAACACATTGTTCAAAAGAGCACCTTCATCGAATGCATCGGTCGAAGGGTCGGTTGAACAAGCAATGGTAGTTCCCGCATTGGTATAGGAGTCAGTATATCCGGTGTTGCTCTCTGGAGTACCAAATCCTGATTCAATTGATTCTTCGATCGATTTATCGATTTCCGTTATCAATTTCTCTCGGAATGTTTTTGGCGTACCCGGTATATTTAGATCGAAAAAGGAACGGATGAGGTCGGCTGGAGCACCGGCATTTGGGCCAAGACCGTCATTTGCCAAGCCAACACCGACACCTGCAATCTCGTTGAAACCAAGTGCTTCGAGATTGAATTCACGGAGTGCCCAAACAAGTTCAAGGTCAATTGTAGAAGTATCTCGTAATGTAAAGTCGTATGTCCCTTCAATCCAATCTTGTTGGAAAGGAGTCATATCGTCATTAGAATCATACTCATCACACGTACTTCCAGTCCCACCAACAAAATTAGGTATAAGGCAAGAAGTCATATTTGCAGCCGATGCAAAAGGGGCATAGAGATGCAATGTCATCACTAAAACTAAGAAAACCGAAACCGAATTACCGAGTCGCGTTTGCTGGCTCTTACCCCCCGACATAGACAGAGGTTGCCACGCCATGTTCAAAGTCGTTGCTCTCTTGGCAAATCTAATGGCCGATTCCTTTCCTCCATCAGAGAAAGCAAATGTTGTGCTTTGTTTACGAGAAAATGGAGAGCGAGTACATCGTTTTCTCGACGACCACGGACTCCTCGATTCAACTTGGAAACCAAAACCAACAGGTCAGATGCTTGCTCTTCCTTTCAAGAATCAAGTGAGCGGGGAAGATGTTGAAAGCATGCTTTGTTCATTCTTTGATTTTGAGATTCAAATTGATTGTATCGAACTTGAACGGGCAGCCTTGTCAAACAATCCACATGAACAATTACATCGAACAATCGTTTCATGGCTCGCTTCTTTCAATACAAATGGACTGATGGCGGAAACGTTCACCCAAGAACTTCCTGATAAATGGCAACACCTTGGAGATTTGGTAATTCTTCCAGAGACAGCATTCGTGTCGAAGGAGTGGGTCGGACTCTTTGAGAGAATGTCGGCCGATGAACTTCAGGAACTTTGGCATAATATTGCTAAATCGCTTGGTGGAAAACGTCTTGCTCGACAACATCCGATAGCGAAAGACAAGCATCGCACCTCCCAAACTGAACTACTTCGAGGAGAAAACGGGTGGGTTGAATTTTTGGACCATGGCGTTCGTTTTGGATTCGATGCAACCAAGGTCATGTTTTCGTCTGGCAATGTAACCGAAAGGCGACGTATTGGCTCGATTTCCATGAAGGGAGAAGTTGTCGTTGATGCCTATGCAGGTGTCGGCTATTATACACTCCATATGGCATTACGGAGTCAAGCCAAACACATCCATGCATGTGAAATTAATCCGGATTCAATCACTGGATTGTCATGGGCGCAGGAAGCCAACGGATTGAATCAACAGGTTACGATTCACCAAGGTGATAATCAAGAAACTTTACCCAAACTCTACGGCCAAGCGGATCGATGCCACTTGGGACTTTTACCGTCATCAGAAGCGGTTTGGGAACATGCCATCGCTTGCCTCAAACCGAAGGGTGGGTGGTTGCATATTCATATGAATATTGATGAAAATAAACTCGAAGAATGGCAAGCAGCAACGCTTGAAACGCTCAAAAAATATGCCCTCTCGCATGCGCGTCATTGGGAAATTACAGCCCCACATCTTGAACGTGTCAAATGGTTTTCTCCACATGTATGGCATGTGGTTCTCGATGTTCAGTGCCGTGAAATCTATTGAGGGGAGTTCACAAAAGTTACGGTATTTCATCCAATAAAACTGCATTGAGTGAAACCTGTTTGCTTTGTTCATCGATGGATAACGGTGCATCAATTCGTGCAAACATCCATACAGCAAGAACAACAGTAAATCCAATCAAGAATGAAACTGTGAATATGACTGCATAGACACCTTCAAGCAGAGTCAAAAAGCCTTGATTATCCTCTGGAGCTTGATCATCCTCTGAAACTTGAGGCTCGAAACGTAGTGTTCCGTCAGGGTCTGATACGCCAGTCAGTGTGACCGATAAAATGAGAACTTCATAGACAGGCCTACCTGCAGATGAGGCTGGATTTTGAATGTCCTCGCTTCCAGTCGGGTCATCAGAAGTTGGGGATTTAGCGATGTTACGGACATGTGACATACCGTCTCGAACGATACCAAAGGTTGCATAACCTCCATCATCCCGGCTTTCTGGGTCAAGATTGTGTGCTTCAGTCTCGGCAATATACCATTGTGAATCTGCAGAATCCTCTTCTTGGCTTCGAGCCATACCAATTGCGCCATCAACATGTGAGAGATTTTCGTCGTGTTCTAAAGGAATGGTTGTTCCCGTCCCTCCACTCCCGCATTCAGGAGATGTAGGGTTGGTAAATGGGTAGGCGCCAAATTTCTTACATGTTGGGTCACCGGATTGCGTCACAAAATCATCGATGACTCTGTGGAAAAAGATTCCATCATAAATACCTAATTCGATGTTCTTAATCATGTTAGCAGTGGTAATTGGAGCCCATTGTTCAAACAGTTCAAGAGTGATGGTACCTGATTCTCTTGAGGAACCATGTGACGGAACATAGGAGACTTCGATTTCAAAAACGGCATTGCCTTGGTAAGTTTCGTTCATAGGTGTATCTTCTACCTCTGGACCATCGGTCCATTGACCAGGGTCGATACCAACTGAACGCCATGCTGGCTGCTGTTCCTCAGCAATTGCAGAGCCTACAGTTCCACAACTCATCAACAACAAATTGAGGACAAGCAGCAATGCCAAACGTCCTTTCATGCTCTGCCGAGGGAGCACCCCCCCATGAATCGCTCGCTTGTTCATCAACAAAACCGGCATCATCAAAAGTCAAGAGAGTTCACCATAGAATATGAACGAATTCAAATTCTTTGGACAGGATATACCTCGACTGACTCTCCTTGTTGGTGGTGCATTGGTTGTTGAGGGGCTCGGTTTTTATCTCGGAACCGGTATGACGAGCATCACTTCGATGATTCCAGCATTCTTTGGAATTCCTTTGATCGCTATGGGAATCATGGCAACACGACAACCTGAGCGTTCTCACTTCTGGATGCATATTGCTGTTGTATTCGGATTACTGACCTTTTTAGGAGGCGGAATGGGAGTCAAAGGACTTCTTTCCTCTGACCTTTCTGCCTCGACATGGGCACAATTGCTGATGTTGGTAATAGGTGGCGTCTACACTTTTGCTTGTATTCGTTCGTTTACCCATGCTCGAAAAGCACGCGAAGCTGCTGAAGTAGAATCTTGAACGCACAAGCGTCATGCTCTTGACGGTCAATGTATTGGACGGAACATGGCAGAGGACTCCGACCCGGATGTAGAGGCGGTTCTCGATGCCGTTCTTTCACCTCAACCGGGTCAAGTTTTGATCGACTTTGAGCCTGAAGGCCAAGGAGAAGGGCGTCGCCAGTTGACTTTTTCAGCAGTATCCACAGTTGCCGTAGCCATCGTGTTTTTACTCTTGGCAATGACCTTTGGTGAATCGCTGATGAACGCGTCCGATGATGAATTCAACGGTGATTGGTGGAATACTCCGCTTCAACTTCGCTATACAATGGACCTACCGATGGACACATCCCGCGCCCAATTACCGGTCAATGGAACCTATGAGGCGCTCCCGTACACCGAGCATTTCATCGAAGTAGAATTGCCTGCAAGCGAACAGGATGTTGGATTCCCAGGACCTGCGTTGATGCATGTTTCCCTTTGGCTACCAAATGTTCCTGAAAATACGAAAATACCGGTCATTATGACGATTCATCCGTACTACGATTTTGGTGGTGAAGGTATGCCGGGTGTCGGTGATGACTCCTCTCCAAACACAGTCCCTGATGGCGGGGTTGGTAAGTGGGTGTACGATACATTCCTTCCTCATGGCTATGCTTTCGCACAAGCCTCAACGTTTGGTACCGGTGAATCGACGCATTGTCAAGATGTCAAAGGTCTAGGTGAGCAAGTAGGCATTCAAGCGGTTACGGACTGGCTCGGGCAACAAAACTGGTCAAATGGAAACGTCGGTTTGATGGGGAAATCCTATGCAGGAACAACGAATTGGGAAGCCGCTCAAAACCCTTCTGAACACCTCAAAACCATTGTACCAATCTCAGGTTCAATCGGCGTTCAAGAGATGTTCTACCGCAACGGTTCATCAGAAGCACGGGCTATGGGGTACGATGCAGCCTATCAGGCTGCAACCACAGATTTGACTTCAGATGATTTGCGGATGTGCAGCGATGATTTGATTGGACCATTGAACCCATGGAGTACATGGGGATGGGCAGAATTCGGAGGAGCAGATTGGTCGGATTATTGGGATGAACGAAGACATTTGCCAGATGTGCTTGAGAATTACAAAGGCAGTGTATACTTGGTCTGGGGACTACAAGATTGGAACGTCGACCCTTACCATGCTTATCCGACCTACCAAATGTTACGGGATGCTGGCATTAACGCACGAGCAATTTCGGGCCAGTGGGCGCACAATTATCCAGATCAACCCGACCGCCACAGTGAACTTTCAACTGGCTATGGAGCAGAGGCCTATCCCAACATGAGTCGGATGGATTGGGCTGTTGAACTCTATGGATGGTTCAATTATTACCTCAAAGACATCGGAGAAGAACCAGAATCGATGGTACAAATTCAAACCAATGATGGGCGATGGCATGTCGAAGAAACTTGGCCTCCAGAAGATGTGAATCTGTTGCTCCAAGACCTCTCCAGTGAATGGGATGGAGCCAGTGGAACTGTCAGCGGTTTAGGCTCATCCATCTCGATGACCAGTCCAGTGTTTGATAATGAAACGCATATCTCTGGTTTACCTACTTTACATTTAGAGGTGACAACCCAACTCTGCAATGGGGGACAAATATTTGCTACGATGTATGACGATACATCGAACCTAAGGCTTGGCCATGCAACAATGGACATCCGTTATCGTGATGGAGGATACGAGGCAAAAGCGACAGCACCAGCAACCAGTTACACGATGTTGATGGAATTCAATCCATTAGATGTCGTACTTCCAGCTGGTCATGCCCTTCGAATCGAATTGACTGAAACCGGTGAAGATTACCTTCCAGGACCCTGTGCATCAAACCCCGTTGGAGGATTGAGCGTATCTGGTGGAACTCTTGGTCTACCGTTAATCGACCGCTCAGTTGATGATGAACGATGGTTTTTAGCCCCAGCATGGTGGGACCAACAACCGATTCCAGCATGATGTTCGAATGCCAATATAAACTGATAATTTCACCTCCCTAGTTTGTTAAGAGAGGGAATGCTAAAGTCTCTTCACAAGAACGACTGGGCATGGTGAATGCTAAAGTCGCAGATTCAGGTGCTGTTCTGATTCAAGAAATCGAAGGCATTGGAATTTATCTTGGACCCATCATGATCGTATTATCAGTGTACATAATGCTCCGAGGACACGAAAAATTAAAACTTGCAGCTGGAATAACTGGAGCTGGAATTGGATATGTGATCACGCCTCTTATTCATATACAAATGCAAGAACTTCTCGGCTCTGACATTAGAGTAATGTATGTATTAATCGGAACGATTGTTCTTTTCGCTGCTATCATGGCAGCCTTCATCCAATTCAGCATCCGAATGATGGCCGTTGTCTCAATTTATTTCATCTTCAGCAGTCTTTTCAAATTTCTAACCGCCAATGGATTTGATTTCGTGCAGAGTCAGGAAGTTTCAGGGACCATGGCGATCATCGCTTTTTTCTTGGCCAGAATGGTTCGAGGAGTTCTACCGCTTTTAGTTTCAGCATTCTTAGGTTCTTTGGGACTCATGGGTTCTATGCTGTTGCTAACAGGGAATCAATTATCACTTCTCAGCACTTCAAACACTTCATCTATCTTGATGATAGGAGTCTTATTTACCCTAAGTTTTTCTTGGCAATATCGTGTCATCAGGAAAAAGAAAGAAAAAGAGAACAGGGAAGCCAACCCCGAAATGCCTGGAATGGTTCAAGTTGGAAGGGGCAACCAAGTTCATACACGTCAACGGAAAGCCGGAGACTTACCCGATTTGCGGGATTTTTCTTAAACTGTGAACTAAAGTTCGTTGAATGGTAATTCACTCTTCGTACGCTTGCCAATCTTCTTGGCCTTCTGAACGGTACCACCAGTAGCCATCTTCATCTTCAAACCACTCAACGCCATCTTCGTCGACAGAATAGCCTTCCAAATCTTCTTCTTCCTCTTCCTCACCCTCTGCATTTGGGTCAATTAAACCAGATTCTTTGGAAATTTGTTGCTTGAGTTGATCTAAATCTTGATTTTCATCACCAAACACGCGGTTTTCAGTTCGAATCTCAGCTTGATGGTCACCCTTTCGAACCGCATCATCGGAATCCGCAAAAAAATCATCAGTCATTCTGGATTTGAATTCTTCAAACTCATCACGCCCATAACTTCCAAGGAACTCATCACCATCGGATTTCATAAGTTCGTCAAGGTTTTTGCGTTTACCCAGTTCCAATTCCGGTGCATCTGGAACCGCTCCTGAATAAAAAGAATCTTCATCTTCCGATAATTTTCCGAACGAACGATTATCCGGGTCCGCTTCTTCAATGGATTCGATAATCAAATCGTGCTCTTCTTCATCGATATTCTCTTCCTCATAGTTTTCACCTGCGATATTTACAAGTTTTTTGAGTGAGCGGGCAAGTTTACGGTCATCACCTTGATGCTCGGAAACAAGTTTGTCAACTTGCTTCAAAAGACGTTCATATGGCGTTCCGGTAAGGGCGCCAATGAATCTGCTGAACCCTCCCTTCTTCCTCGCCATGAGTAGATGATGCATCGACCCTCTTCAAAGGTTTTCTCCCGGCATGTTCCGTTGACTTCATTCACAAAGAGCGAGTCGCATAACCGATTGCGATGGCTGAACCATGGTTGGAGGAACTGATGGTATCCTACAATCGTGAGTCTTTTCACAGCAGAGAATCGTATACTGCTCAAATTCATTTGCCTGGTCATTTGTTTGAGGAATTGGTATGGTGGGCATTGCAAGCCTTACCTGATGAAATTCTTGTTGGAATGGATATCGATGCTGATGCACCTCACCTTCCGAAGGTCGAGGATTTCTTCAAAAGCGCTGAACATACAGAAGGCTTGTTTCAAGGCCAGGGTTTCATTATCGGGGAAGCGCATATTGTCAATAGAGGAAATTCCTATTCAGTTCATCATTTACCTGAAGATTGGACCGATGATATGTTCTCGACTTCACGCGGCTCCCGAGCGGGTCGTTTCACGCACTGGCTCCACACACACCCAAACGCCCCTGCAATACCCAGCAATGCTGATGCTGATGCTTCCCAGGAGACTCCAGGAGTCGATATGATTCTTGGACTTCGATTCTCACCGGAGGGCCCACTCCCTTGGTTTGATGATGTTGAAGGCGTCAGGCGTCGTGTTGGTTCTGAAGCACAGCCAATTCAAACAAAGAGTCGTCGAAGGTCGTTCTTTTCACGTCCTAATTTACCGGTCTTAGGAGTTGCTCCAAGTGGCCATAAAATCCACGAAATTCAATTGATTGCATTTCGAAAAAACGGGCTCGGAATCAACGTGATTTTAGTTGACAAAGAAGGATTGCCGTTTGGTTGGGATGATCTGCAATCTGAACATTAACTGATAAGTTCAGCATAGAGGCCTTCGAGACGTTTAGGATTCACACCAAGGTCACTCATGCCAAGTCGTGATTGTGAATGTAATTCAAGACTGGATGTGTCGTCGCTAAGAGGTGAAATCAAGATCGATATATCATCTGGGAAGAGCCAAAACGAGGTTCGTTCGACAAAATGAGTGTAAGATTCGCCGGATTCGTTCTTCTCTTCGAACAAGATATCAGAACCGGATTCATCGATGTACTGCTGAACTCTATCCCACACTTCATCGACGGATTGATTGACAATTAAGGTGTATTCTCCATCCATTCGGTACATTGCATCACCGCCGAGATGTGCACAATTCTCACTGTCTTCGGGGCACACTGGCATAGAGGTGAAGGCTTCATCTGGCGCACCAACTGCAATCCATGCTTGGCATAACAGCCAAGGCGAGCACAGAAGGAACACAAGCATTGTTGCCTTTTTTTGAAGAGGGGTGAATTGCATGTAAAGCCCTCAAAAGTCATGCAGACGATTCCAACCATCGCCGATTCGCTCGTAAACGATTGGGGTGCCGGTTGGAACTTCAAGTGACAGTACTTCTTCACGAGAAAGGCCTTCGAGATTCATGATAACGCTTCGTAAAGAATTGCCATGTGCGGCTATGAAGATATTCTTGCCTGCTTCCAAAGCAGGTAAAATCACGGAAGAAAAATACGGCAAGGTACGTTGTGCCGTCAATTCAAGGCTTTCTCCATTTGGAGGTGGTATGTCATAGGAACGGCGCCAAATTTTCACTTGTTCCGCGCCAAACTTATCACGGGTTTCTTGCTTATTCAAACCTTGTAGGTCACCATACATACGTTCGTTCAGTTCTGATACCATGTAAACTGGTAAAATATCCCCCGGTGGCCCGTTTGTTTTCGACCAATCGACCAATTTAACTTCGCCAGATTCCGTAGTTTGTTCAACCATTTGAGGCGTTTGAACAACTGGAGTTTTACCACCTTTATGTTGGCTTAATGCAAGCATAGCGGTCATCTGGGCACGTATGAGAGTTGAAGTGTGAACTTCATCGATGGAGAGATTTGCGATTTGGCGCCCGCCTTCAAGCGCTTCGTCAATGCCTTTGGTCGACAGTGGAACATTGACCCATCCGGTAAACAGGTTTGCAGCGTTCCACACCGACTGGCCGTGGCGCATGAGAATCAGCAGCGACATGATGTTCCCTCTGTGCCAAGGTCAGCGCCGCTTCTCCATGAACATGGCGGAGGAGTCATCAAAGAAGAACCGGTAAAAGAATCAAGAATACAATCGGTAAAACTCCCATGAGCAAGTCCCGAATTAAAAGCATGAGAAGCGTTTTGGTATTTGTTTTTGCGATGTTATCAAATTCTTTTTGCAGACGATTATCAACAGCATCAGTAATTTTACCGGCACCAACTCGAGCGAGTTCTATTGAAGCACTGGTAGCAACACTTGCAACCAAGCCTAGAGGTGACAGTTTTCTGGTAAAGAGGACTCTTCGCCCCCACTTTTTGGCAGAACTCTTTGCAATTTCTTCGCCTTTTTTTGCGGTCGTAGATTCTACTTCACCCTTGCGAGCAAATTTCCGAAGCCATTTTCTCGTTTTCAAACCAGCATTCGCAAGCTTCTGAATTTTATTGATATCCCGTTTTTGTATTGCCTTCATCATTCGTCTTACTCGAGCAATTCGCAGAAAATCTAAAGCAATCCAAAAAAGGAAACCTAAGGCCAAAATCAGTAATCCAGTGTCGGAAACTTCGCCCCAAAGTTGCCAACCGAGTGGATCAGAAATAATACGAATACAAAATACGACTAAGGGTGGAATCATAAACGCAATCGTTTCATTGAACGCAAGTAAACCGATTCCTCGAATTGGCAGTTCACGCAATTGAGTAAATGCCCATTTCGTATGAGGCAGTAATTGGGATACTGCTTTCCTAAATGGGAACAAAAGGAAAAGTATTCTTAGCACCAAGGGCAACCAAATAATGACCAAAACATATGCTGCCCAAGGCCCTTCTGGAGGGAACTCCGGTAGTTGAAGAGGTTGAACCACGTTCGTCCATACTCCACTAACTCATCAAAGTTTAGTTTCTAAATTTATCAATCGATGAGATAACTGTCGATTCGACTTGATCGAGAACTTCACATAATTTACGGCCATATTTCCGTCCTAATCCGTATCCGGAACCGGCGGCAGCTGCCCCGGAAACGACTTCAAAAGTAAGAGCAACTGCACCAATTCCGATAAGCAATTGTGGAATCATTCAATCACCTCAACTTCACCGACAAAGGTTACTTCTTGAACCCCAGTGTTCTTCAAGTCTTCGAAGTCTGCGTATTTCTTGTAGTAATGCTTGAACGTGCTGTCCATTATTCCCACTGCTACACCGGCCAAGCCGATAACTACGGTTGTCATCATCATTCTGTATATCATATTTTCATTCCTCCTCATTTTTTTCTTGTCGGGCTTTTGAACTGACGGTTCGAACGACACCTTCTGAAACAGTACCAATAACATTGCTCGCTGTTTCCACAGTGATCTTTGTCACTTCACCGGTTGCATTAATTGCAGCTTTTATGACTCGACTTGAGCCAACTGCAAGATGTACGACTGTCGCTTCACCAGCGTTTACCATTTCTTTAACTGCAGACGAAAACTCGTCAATAAGTGAAGTAAGACCTTTTGAGACCTTATCCACCGCTTTCTTGCCAGACATATTCTTGGGATAGTGCTGACATACTTAACCAGACGTGGTAAACTATACCGGTATAAAATACCCGCAATCAGTCATCAGATGGCAAATAGAAGAATTCTTCAGGATAGTAGCCCATTCTCACACCTAAATCGATCCAGCGTCCTATGTCTGAGCGAAGCGTCTTGCCATTTTCAGTGATATCATAGACAATTACAGGATGTCCACCTCGACCTCGCATCTCAATATAATTCATCGAAACATGACCCGATTCGGTCATTCTCTCGAGATGTAAGCGTAATTCCTTACGATCAACACTGACTGCCCGTTCGATTCGCATCAATCGCCGAGTACTGTTTTCTCTTTCGCGCATACGTGAAAGGTACAAGAGAATCCGATACAATGTGACGGAAAGGTCACGTCGTCGCTTCTCCATAATTGCGGGTACATCTACCCCATAAAAAAACGATTGCCTCAAAGAACCGTTCTTGAAACCAATAGAAGTGCTCATGTGGTGATTCCATCTCGCCGATACATGCCCTTTACTCACAACATGGCGGATTGGCTCGGATTTAACATTGACAAAGCCTGGCTTGAAGAGAATATTCGATGGAAGGATTTCGGTACAGGTGTTCGACTCGGCCGTTTGTACCGTGAAGATGCATGCTCTCTTGTTCTGTATGAAGCAGACTCAGAAGTAACTGTGGATGCCTTCATGCCACACAGCCATCCTGGTGGAGAAGCATACCTCGTGCTTGAAGGTGAAGTATGGGACGAAGATGGGACCTATCCTGCCGGTTCCATCGTATGGATGAACCGAGAAACTACTCACACCCCTAAGACTCGAGGTAAAACCTTGATTCTCGTACTTTGGCCTGAAGGCGTAAAAACCGCTTAATTATTCCAAATCGTATTCACCTGAAACGAGCATTCCTTCAAACAAGAATGGTCCAGCGGGAACAACTGCAGCAATACAACCGTGAACCAATGCGGTCCTGCTCCAATGTTTTCCAACACCTAAGAATAACAATCCAATGTAGGCAAGAAACAAAAATCCATGCAAAGAACCCATCACACGAACCCAACTTGGGTCACCAACAATGTATTTCATCGGCATAGCAAATCCCATCAGGATGAGAAAAGAAAACCCTTCGAGATATCCGATAACCGAAAGAACCTGCTTCATACTTTAACCTCAATCATTGGACGGCTGGAACCGCATGAAGGGCATAACTGTTCAGCACTGCCAGCATAATCGTGTTTGCATGCAGGGCAAGCAGTAGCAAGTTCCATCTTGCCCATGGTTTCAACCGCTTCGCCTCGAAGTGAAAGATAACCACTGTCAGCATTTCCGACCGTATAACGACCTGCTCCACCAATTCGTACAAGCAAATCAGGTGGCAAAGTCACCGTTCCTGTTTCATCGATAATGAGTTCTCGGTTTTTGCCGAGGTCTTCGACGTCAACCCCTTCACCGTGTTCAGCAACAAAGCGCCCATCGCGTAATTCAAGCGAGCGATTTGCAAATGCTGCGACTTCTTTCGAGTGCGTCACAATTAAGAATGAAACGCCATCATTTTCGTGTAAATCTTTGAACAAAGCAAGAACTTCACGGCTGGTCACTGGGTCAAGAGCACCTGTTGGCTCATCTGCAAGAATGAGGCGTGGATTGGTGATCAATGCACGAGCGATTGCAACACGTTGTTGTTCTCCACCACTGAGCATCATTGGCAAAGCATGAGCGCGGTGAACCATACCTAATCGGTCAAGCATAGAATCAGCGAGTTTCAAGGCCTTACGTGAAGCTACACCTTGATGTCGTAATGGTTGAGCGACATTATCACGAGCATTCATGTTCGGCAAGAGATTTCCTTCTTGGAAAATGAAGGCCACTGTCTTTTGTCGCAATTCAACTAACTCTTTTCCTGTGAGTCGAGTCATGTTTTTCCCAGCCAATGAAACTGAACCCGCACTGGCCTTCATGAGACCACCGAGACATTTCATCAAGGTCGATTTACCGGAACCTGAAGGTCCGACGACAGCAATTGCTTCGCCTTCTTTCATATCGAGGTGAAGACCACGCAAGGCGACTACATTGCCGTCTTCTGCTTTAGATTCATAAACGTGATAGAGCCCATCGGTTTTCAAAATACTTTCTTTCATACTTCATTCCCCCTTGAGCACACTGGCTAAATCTGATTTCAAGGCTCGGCGAGTGGTCACCAACAAAGCGATGACTACTGCTGTAAAGACCGACAAGGAAACCAACAAAAGTTGAGTCCACGGATAGACTAACGTCCGCTCTATCGTCGTCGATGAACCACCAAAGATTTGGAAAATGAATCCAAAGATGTCAAAGAATCCGTTGAAGGAAAGGGCAACGCCGAGTCCGAGAACGATTCCAAGTGCCATAGAAACCATGACAATAGAGAGAATTTCGAACAAAACCAAACGAATGATTTGATTTGGTGAGGCTCCAATCGCTTGAAGAACCGCTAATTCTTTTTGGCGTTGGCTCAAAACCAATGACAAAAACACGAAGCTCGAGGCGATTGCTGCTACACTGGCTACGACGAATTGCAAAGAAAGTAGACCTGGTGTTCCGAATATAAGCCCTCCATCTCGTTCAACGCTCTTGTGAGAACTTGACCAATCAAGAACACTTGAAACTCGGAAATCTGCAGAGAGGGTTGATGCAAGAGCCTCCAAGGCCTCTCCACTTACGCCATCCACATTAACAATCCAAACGGTCGAAGTATGATTTGCAACAGTATCAGCGCCAACAAAGGATTGCCAAGACGATTCACCGATGATTAAAGAAGAGTCCATTGTTGCTGCATTGACGCCAGGAATATATTCGTGAATACCCATGTAATACATGTCACTCTGATATGGAGTAAGTATGATTTGAACGGTTGAATCAGCTAAGAATAACGGCGCAGCAAGTGCAGGAGGTACTTGTAAAAGTCCAGAAGAACAACTTGTTTCTTCAGCAGATGTCCCATCGGGACATGTGTCATTTCCGAGGTTTGCGCTTGAGAGGTCTGCATTTCCAAAGGCCCCTGACAAATCTGCTCCAATGAGATTAGCACCTTCTAAGGAGCCACCCATTAAATTGACAAAAATCACTTCGCTGAGGTTTGCCCCTGAAAGGTCAGCACCTTCGAAATTGGTATCACGCAACAAGGATTGAGCAAAGTTTGCCCCTGCAAGGTTTGCGTTAGAAAAATCGGTCCCTGTAAAGTCCACAGGTCCAAAATCCCGTCCACTCAAATCTTGACCGGAAAGATCCAAACCAGACCAATCGCCTTCCATTAATGAAGAATAAGCCTCGGCCAAAGCCATTACGTCGGGTTGGTCAGTTCCTCCTGTTGAAAAATTGAAGGATAGTTTTTCCCAATTAAAAGAGATGGTTTCACTTTGAGCATCCGTCGATTTGAGTAAGACATCATCGAGACGGTTTTCATCTCCACGACCAGAACCTGCGATGTCCAATGAATACGCTGCATCTGAACCAGCGGAAAAACCACCGTTGCGGTATGCAGCCATTGCTGCATCGGAATCCGTCCCAGGAATAGATTGCTCACTCCATCGAAGAACATCTTCGTTATCATCAAGCACAACCCAAGTTTGTAATTTATCGCCACCGTTTGAGTCGGCTAAGAATAGACTTGGAACGGTTGTGGCTGTGGCGGTCACATCAGCTCCGGTAAAGTTTGAAACCAAAGATAAGAGTTGAACTTCGTTGTAATTCTGTTCGAGCGTGATCTGTAGATCTGAACCAACCGTTGCATCGACTGTCTTTTCATCTACCAAGGTCCCAGTATAGCCTTGAACTGCAGCCAGTGTAACGATCGAAAGTGTCAACAGCATAATGACGGCTAAACGGTTCACTGATTCGGTAGAACCGGAACCTTTGAGACCGCGCTTGACATCATTGAGTAACGGTGTGCGTCCAAAGAGGAGTTGCATGATTTGAGGCCCTTTGGCTCCAATTCTTCCGAGCAACAAGGCACCACCAATCCAAAGAGCAAACGGTCCAATAATTCCGAGCAATCCTTCGAGGAAGAAATTGGAAACTATACCGTCTTCACTGCCGTTCATTTCGAGCCAAGTATCTGTGACGGCAAGCATCCCAA
>Ga0308013_10000490_pt1 | contig 20745 bp, 25 predicted proteins | sample Neamet181_FD_203131 | JGI IMG/M metagenome (GOLD analysis project Ga0308013, IMG submission 203131) | Marine microbial communities from water near the shore, Antarctic Ocean - #181 | ecosystem: Environmental > Aquatic > Marine > Unclassified | place: Southern Ocean | collected 2014-07-25
TCTTTCTTTCTGAGGATCTCCTTTAAATTGAGTCCACATCTTTTTACCATCAGAGGTATTTAAACCAGGTACTAATGTTACTGGATCTATTTCTTTGAAACCTATAATCTCTGTTTGATCAGGACTGTATATAATCTCAAATGCTAAGAAACCATCAATTAACCATTTTCTAAAGTAATACCAAACTGATTGATCTGATGCAAATCCAAAGTATTGATAGATTTGTCTGTATGCCTTTTGCATATAAGCATTAACATCTTCATTGACGTCCATACCTATAAGTTCAGGAGATGCAATAAAATTCTTATTATCATATACAATAGCTTCATCACAAAGAATGTCTAAGATGTCTTCTATCTCATCATATGTTGAGAATCTTCTTAGTTCGTCACGTTTACCTACATAGTTCTGATCAAAGAATGGAACATTTTTACGCATTGCAGTATCTGCCATAGATAATGCTGCAAATGCATCGTACATATTATCAGGATCTGCACCCATCATATTACCCATTCCGAGATCACCATAACCCATCTTGTCTTCCATCGGCCCAATTGCTTGGGATTGTCTAAGAACTAAATCGTCATAACGCATACCAAATGAAGACAACTTCTTTAAAGTGTCTTTAAGAGAGAAAGGTGTTTTACCACTTCCTCGGTTATCTCTATCTACGAATCCTGCCATTTTGTTTGTTTTTACTTTCTTCTATTATATATTCTATTTTCTCATGTATTGTGAGTGTAATAATCTTACGTCATTTACGTTAGCACCATTCAATTCTATTAGATTTGCAAGTGCTATTTTAGGCCATGCGTCATATGATACAACTGCTTGACTTGACTTTCTATTCGGTTTATACTGTCTAATTGCAAAACCAAAACCATATCTATCTAAATATGCTTTAACACCATCATACGTAACTCTTAATGGTTTATCATTAGCAGCGCTTTTCCCTTTAGCAGATTTAATCTGTCCTGAAAGTGCACCGTATAAATCATCTAGTAATTGTTCCTTTATTCTTATAGGTAGAAGATTCAAATTAACACCTAGATCGTTATCGTTTTGAGAATCAAGAGCTAAAACAACAGGATGCTTATCATACCATTGTAGATCTTTTGTTATCGGACTATAATCAAAACTATAAATCTTGCCTGGTCTGAATCTTTCTCTCACACTTGAAACTTCATTTACTTTCCTATCACGTATTCCATTTGAATACCATAAGTTTGCAAATGATCTAGCAGCTTTCTTGCTGCCATGCTCCTTTACTAATATATCTATTTGCTTCTTAACGTAACCCATTTCCTATAGTATCTTCTGTTAAAACAATAAAGTTCCAACCTCGTGTTAGACAATAAGCTTTAGCAGCTTTATATTTGTCCATGTTTTTAACGTATGCCTCACACATAAACTTGTATGATTCTATTGATTTTCTTGAAGTTTTCTTTGGCATTTGCGGCTTCTGAATCTGAGCCTTTGGTTTTATTTCAACTAAATATTCTTTGAAGGTTCCATCACCCTGAACTGCCTTAAAGTAAAAGTCAGGGTAGTATTTGTGAACTCTGTTGTCTTGTCTTGAAACATACTGTATAAATATAGGCTCGCTAGACCAAAGAGATACTCCGTCATGATTATCACACCAAACCATAAACTTATATTCCCATGAACTTCTGAATATAATATCACCAGTACCTACATATTTTGAAGCATACTGTGGTTTATAATATCCTTGTTTGAATCCAGATTTATTAGTTGGTTTGACCTTCTTAATCGACATTAGATTGAATAAATACCTGTCTGATTTTCACTGCTTCCAGTTGATTTATTAATAGACAATGTACCTTTGTATTTTTTAGGATGGATTTTGTTCCAGCCTTTTGCATATCCTCTCTTTGCTATCTCTGTGAAATATGCAAAAGCATTTGGATATATTGGATTGAAGTTTCTCCAATATTTAAGTAAATCTAACACAGCAAACTGTAAACAATCATTCCTATCATCGTCAGATACATACGTCATTTTATTGATTGCTCTTTCAGCTATCAAAATTAACATCTTCTCCGCATCGCTAGTTAACTTATCGTTATCCTTAGATAAAACCATTTGATCATAAAGATCACGGTTATTTAAGTAATTTTTAGATTTTCTACGTTTAGCCATTGTTATATTGTTTAGTTTTAATTTTATATTATACTCAACAATGTTAAAAAGTTTATAGAAGTACTATTCTATAGATTTCTCTTTGATATTTTATCTTCCCAATATTTTATTTCTGCAACTAACATCTTATCAGCTTCTTTCAAATCTGAAGACATTTCGAAATCATGAGGAATATCACTTCTTAAATCTTTAAGGAACATAACGTTATCGTAACATTCTTTTAGATTGTCTCTTTCGTTATAGTTCATTTACCTCTCCTTTATTTTTATCTACTATATTTGTAGGTAGACTAAACATCTTCTTACCGCTATACATTTCAGAATCATTTTCAAACGAAGGTATATGTGTACTTACTTCAATATCGAAATTAATTTTATATTGTTCTTTATCTTCGAATGTAAAATCAATAGGTGAAGTTATTTCAAAATCATCTGGTAACGCATATTGAGCAGGTAATCTAAATACACCATCTTCTAAATGTCCAACTTCTACATTGAAATAATTAGTCTTGTATAATGTTTTGATGATAGACTCAGAAATCTTTAAAGCATCCATCGTAGATGATACTAATACTTCAATTGAGAATGCTAATGTAATTGGAATCATCTGAAATTCTGAAGTATAGTTCTTTAATACTCCGTTCTCATCCATTTTGGAATATTCTCCTCTAATCCCCTTATTGACTAGTCTTCCCGAATCAATCGAAAAACTAGACAATTGTGCAATTCCTCTAGGAACAGCGTCATAATTACCATCTGCAAAATCTCCATGAGGATCACATCCTACACCAACAGCTTGTTCAAATAGGAAGTTATCTCTAAGGAACTCATCATCTCCAGATATTGAATAATAAAATGGGACGTCTATAATGGATCTTGTATCTTTATCTAATTGCCTTTTGAAGTAAACTTTGTTATTCAAATCTGCTAAAAGCCCAATAATGACGTGTCGAATAACACTGTCATCTTGGTTAAATTTCATATTGTACGTACTCATTTAGTTGTCTCTATTTTGTATATTATATATCCTTATAATATTATTCTATTGTTTCGATGTCCAATTTACTAAAACCGTTTTCTCTATAGATTTCTATTTTCTTATCAAAGAGTTCATGTGGCATTGTACTGTGATTAATTACAAATGTGTTTATGTTGTTTTCTTTTATAACAGAACCTAATATCTTTATAATGTTATGAACACCATCAGCATCAATTGAACTTAATAATTCATCTAAGAATAATAGGTTCAATTGAGGAAATCTCAACTTCAATAACTTTATAAGTGCTATAATAACAACGAAATCTGCTTTCTTACGCTCTCCTGTTGAAAGTGTCATTGGATTTATCTCTTCTCCTAAATGATTAACTATACAATTGAACTTCTCATCAAATCTTACTTGAAAATGTAAGTGCATTGTAGTTAACATTGCAGCTATATTGGTATTAAGAACTGGTAATATAGACTTGACAGCCATATTTTTAATACCATCTTCTCCTAAAATATCTTCAACTACATCTAGGAATGAGAAATCTGCATTTAATTCATCTCTTTCGCTTGATTTAGACTCAGAACTTTCTTCAAAATCTGAAATGATTTGATTTAAGTGTTTAAACTTGCTCGTGTTGTCTGTAGTCTTTAGTGAAAGTATTTCCTTCTTAAACGTTTCGATCTGTGTATTAACAGAAGACACTTTGATGCTTACTTTTCCGTTTTTATCTCTTAAATCTATAATTTGCTTCTTAATAACATCAATAGCTGCTCTCGCTTCAGATATACTTCCTGGTAGAACATCAGCTTCTGTGTCTAATTCACATTTACGTGCTTTATGGAAGTCTGTTGTTAATTTACTTTCACAAGTTGGGCATATATTGTTTTCATATAACTTAATTTGTTTCTTTAAGTTATTTAACTTGAATGTCAATCTACTATGTTCCTCTTGGTCTGCTGTTAATTTAACAGTGTGATCTGATATTCTTGATGTGATACTTATTTTAGCATCCTTTAATTTAGTTCTTTGATCTGCTAAATCCATAAGAGTACCTTTCAGTTCTTCTATCTTTTCTATAGACTTCTCTTTAGATTCGTTCTGTAATTCGTTAAGTTTCATGTTAACTGAAATTACATTTTCATTAATCTGTTTAAGTTCAGAATCAAAAGCCGTTATGTCAGCTTTGATTAACTTCCTTTCGTCCTTTAATGCATTCTGCATATCATTTAGGATTGAGAATCCAAACATTCTGTCTATAATTCGTTTCTTATCATAATTTGACATCGTCAGGAATGATTTGAAATCGTTTACAGATAAAATGATGATGTTCTTAAACACGTGATAAGGAATACCAAAGATCTCTTCTTCTAAATACTCTTGAACTGATTTCTTACCAGCTTTATCGAATTCGATTCCATTAAGTTTAACCTCAAATAAACCTGGCATTAAACCTCTTTCTATTTCAACTTCAGTAGTTTTACATAGTAGTTTGATCTTAACGTACAGGCCTTTATTAATTCTATTAGGAATGTCAGCAAGTTTTACACCCTCTACTTTACCATAGAGAGCGTATATAATTGCATTTGCGATCGTAGTTTTACCATGACCGTTTTTACCAAGTGTCAATATCAGTTCAGCTTCCTCTTGATTAAAATCAATACGCTGAGTACTGTTACCATAACTTGCAAAATTCTTAAATTCGATATATTCTATTTTCATCTATTCCTCTTCTTGATTAAAATCATATGCACATGTAGCATGTAGCGCCATAAGTTTATTTCTTAATCTTTCTTTTGTTTCTTCAGGATAATTGCTTCCCTCTAAAAAAACTTTAATAAGATTCATTACATCGTAATCTTTATATAGATCATCTTCGTTAATATCAGACATTTCTACATCAATTAACGAATCTTGTTCATATATTGTAGGTTCAATTCTTCTACCAATACCTTGAACTTTATTGATTAATCTAGATAATGCTGATGTTGTTGCAATATTAGATGGTACATATAAGTCTACGAAGTTACCTCTAATAGAATCCTTCAATTCACCTAGGGTCATATCAAGTATGTTAGTTAGAAATAGTTTAACAAACTTAGGAGAAACTGTATTTTCTGTAAAAGTCTCCTCGAGTGTCTCTAAATCAACCATATCAAATCCTTTAGTATTACCTATATCAGATCTCGTTAACTCATATGGAGTTCCAACTAATCTAAGCTTACCTCGAACTTGTCTGTAATGAATATGTCCACTATATACTGCTTTGAAATCTCTGTACACGTTAATGTCAGTTCCATGAATGTTTCTAACTTTAGCATTTAAAGATACTCCACTCACTTCAGAATGGCAAAACATAATATCCATACCAGGATATTCAGCAAGAGTTTCAACTTCATGTTCTGAGTTAATTCTCCAAGGCATTAATAGAACCTTTCTACCACCCCATAGGAATGTCTTAGGTTCTTTATAAATGTTAACGTTTGGAATCCACTTCAAAGAATCTATTGATGTTACTTCATTTGATTTCTTAGCCCATATATCATGGTTACCAGCAATCACGTGAGTTGGTAATATCTCTCCTAATCTTTCAAATAAATCAATAGCATAGTGAAGTACTTTTAAATTAATACTTTGTCTATTATCAAATGCATCACCAACTTGAACTAATATGTCACCTTCCTTTACATTTTTCTTTAAATGAGGAATAAACTGTTGTTCGTAGAAGTCTTTTTGTATTTGTAACCATTCCATTGAGTTTGAACGAACACCGAGGTGCATGTCTCCTAGAATCCAAATACGCTTAACATCTTTATTAAGTGTTTTATCATCTATCATATTAGAATAATCTATTTATGTTTCTTTTTCCGAGAACACCAGTTGTTTTATCAAGTTCAGTTATTAAGTCTTCTTTGAATTTATTACCAAGAGACGAGTAGAACTTAGTTGGATTTACATTAAAGTAATCACATAAACAAGAAAATACAAAGACCATTGAATGATCTGGACATAATTCGTCGTTCATGAAGTCATATACATCATTTATATCGATTTTCTTTAGTTTAGTTGATTGTTGAAACTCGTCAATCACATTAAACTTTTTAAATCTTGAATTTGAAACAAGATCATGGATTTTATCCATTATAATATCTTCTTCTATCTTATCTTCCTCTTCTCTATGATCTGCATACGCTGGAGCAATTTCAAATGACATACGAGTGTCTAATTCAAATTCCTGATCTTCGAACGTATTATCAAATATCTTATCTCTTTTAGTTCTTCCTTGCATAATATAATTGTTTATAGTTCGTGAATGTTTGATGTTGTAATCTCATCGGTTTCTGTTAATTTCATGTAAGAGTAATTTATTTCTAATTTACATCTATTACCCTTACCTTCTCCATCTCTAATCTTTAATATCTTCAACCAATATTCATAATTAGCTCTCATAATATCATCTTGTATAATACCTAACATGACATCGGCAGTATGAGAGAGTCCAGCAGATTCTGCAATGTCTCCTAATCCAATATCACTTGAATTATAATTGTTTCTATTAATTTGAGTTGCTGTTACGATTAACCAGTTGTTACGAATACCCATTGCTCTTAAATCTTCAGCAATTTGCTTGATCTTCATGTAAGTATTCTCAGTATTTAGATTTCTGTAATTTGCTAAGATGTTAATATAATCAATTACTACAGCTCCAAGCTTGATCTTCTTCTCTTCTTCAATTTGCTTTAGATATATTTCAATATCTGGTACGGTTGCTTGAGATGTTGGAAATTGTTTTACGAACAATTGTCCAGGGGGTGTAAAACCATCTCCAACATTTTCAAGCTTTCTTTTAATTAAATCTTTGTTCTGTGATTTGACATCATATTCTGCAATTGGAATATTTAATAGATTAGCACCAATACGTTTCAGAAACTTATAAGCAGACATTTCTGCTGTTACCACTGCAGTGTTTGTTCCCATCTTAACGAAATTGGCAGCATCATTTGCTAAGTAAATTGACTTACCAATGTTTTGTTCTCCTACATAAACTACTAAAGTACCATCCTTATCATAACCACCATTTAAACTTCTATCTAAGAAATTATATCCTGTAGATATTTTTACAGCATCTTCTTGATGGTGATCATCTGCGTTGAAAAACTCTAAACCAATATCGGAATTAAATGATATCGAGTTCCTGTCGTTAATCAATGACTTTACTTTGTTTATTATACTGTCCGTGTTCTCCGGTGTCACCTCGGTCGTTTTGATGTACTCTATGGTATCAATCAGCGTCGTATCGAAGTTCCTCCATTTGATCCAACTTTCAGTGGTAGTATTTAACCATTCTTCATCGTATTGACTAAGATCACTCTCGTAAATAATATCTATGATGCCTTCGTCTATGTTAGCTCCAATTTTACTATTCGAAACTAAAAGCTTCATTTGTCCAACCTTAGGAGTTTCGTGAAATTTATCATAAAACTTAACAGCTAATTGATGTAGAACATCAATGTCGTCAGAGGTATAAAATCCTCTCTGTATTGTTCCTAAGTATTTTGGTTTAACAAGTGATAACTTAAAGAATATCTTTTCAAAGTCTTTTCCGAATTGCATTTATTTATTTTTTAGATGAATGGGTTTAATACTATTTTATAGGATTCTTTGCCTTTTGTTTCACATGATTGTTCAATATAACCATATTTAATTGCATCGGCAAGACCAATATCTATATTGTCATCATGACCTTTAGCATGATATGCGGTAAGCGCATGTTTAGTGAATGTTTCCTTTTGACGATCAGGTTGCTGTACAGCTCTCAATATAAATATGTACATAATATCCAATCGATTTGGAAAATCTTCCATCTGTTCTTGAATACCTAGTACATATCTAAGTTGTAACTTGTCATCGTCAATCTTGTTTATATTGAGAAGACTACTCATCTTCCTCCTCGCTTAGAATATCTTCCAATACATCATTGGTTGAATCTACGTTGTAATTGAATACAGGGTAAATGTGTTTGTTAATTTGTTCAAGAACTTCCTGTGTAAATACAGTTGCAGTAAAGAAATCTGAGTTCTTAACAACCTTATCAATATGTTTACAAATCCAAGTTCTAGCAGATGCTCTTGGTATTTTGACACCTTTCTCAATAATACCTCTAGTTACACCGCACATGTCCCAAGAAACGTATTGTTCAAGTCCTACGAATTTGTTCATACCTTCAGTAAAGTGGAGGTGGAACTTAATAGGATGTGGTTTTGCAAATCTGTTCTTATCAGGTTTTGCAGTTACTACGATACCAACTTTATCAGTACCATCTTTTAACTGTGCTCTATTTAGCATTAATACAACTGAAGCAGCATAAGCTGGTCCAGTTCCACCACCGGCTAATTGCATTGAAATAAACCCTTGTGATTGATATGTATGATTCGTAAAGATAAAAGGAATCTTCAAGTCAGCTAATGGAGTCATTATAATTCTAAAGATTGATTTAAGAATTTTAGCTCTTGTCATATCACTCTTACCAGAACCACTTTCTGCATCTTCAATTTCCTTTGCAGTTGCTAAGTTACCAGCAGAATCTAATATGATCATTAACTTCGGTACAGTTCCACCAGCTCGTTTAACCTCTTGCATTTTACGAGTAATTGTCGTAATAGATGTTCTAAAGTCTTGAACTGTATTCATTGGTTGGTAGTTTACCATCGAAGTATCAATACCAAACTTTTCCATTTGTTCCTTATCAACAGCAGCTTCTGAATCATAAAAGATGATACGGTAACCGAGTGCTATTGCTTCTCTAATCGAGTTTAGTACCAGGAATGTTTTACCAGTTCCAGATGGTCCAGCGATAGAACAACTTCTATTATTTGGCCATCCCCTAAACATATCTCCTGAAACGCATGCGTTCAAGTGATAATTACCTGTATTAATCCATTCAGTAACTTCTGAGAAGTTTGATTGATCCATCACAGATCCCATTGGATTCATTTCTGCTAATTCAGCATTTAAATCATCGAATGTAAATTCTTTATTTTTCTTCGCCATTTTCAAATATTTTAGTTTCTTTTAATCTCATATCTTCAAGTTCACTTATTGTTTCAAGTGTTCGTTTTTCTATATCTGCCATCTCACCTTGAAGTGTTGTGAGTTTCTTGTGTATGGCAGAGTATTCCATTACAAATGCCTGTTGTTCAGCAGTTAAAGTGTTAAAGTCTATCGCCATTTTCTCGGTTTTCTTGTTCAACCTCAGTGATCATCTGTCCTAACGTATATTGGCTATCATTTGATTCAACATTTTGGCTTGAACCTTGTTCAACCTCAGACACGAGTTCTCTAACAACAGAACCAAGGTGTGAATCACCTATAGCTCTTGTAGTTAGATCTTTAATTCTATTGTAAAATTCTGTTTTAGTCATAATTAAAATAATGAAGTTGAATATATTAAATTTCGGTTAAGTGTTTGTAGTTTAAGTGCTGTCAGTATCTTATTAATTGGATCGATAACTGACTTTTCAAATTGAACTTCAAAATCTACTTCTGGTGCAAATTCGTAAGGATGTTCTCCCGTTTGATATGCAAACATGTTTGAGATTTTATGTTTACAGTGATAAAGCTTTAACTTCTCACCATTATTATTCAATTTGTACTTAGATTTATATTTCTTGTTATTATTCAACAAGAAGTTATAGAAACCTGCAGCTTTAACATTTATAGGACACTTTAAACCTAATTGGAATTCAACAGTATCATCTATAATATACTTATCAATATTGTTTGTTCTTTTATTAAAACAAATATGATCAATATCAGCTAATTGGAATTCCTTCTTTGACTTTTTAAGGAATTCAACAAGTTTTGCAACAGTCTCGGCAGTTGGTTTTTCAGATAATAATATTTCTACTGCTTGTTTTAATTGTTTTCTTGCGATTGTCGGTGTAGAACTTTGAATAATATCAAAACCAACCGTCTTAATCTTACTCAAAGTCTTATACCTATCATCTACTGATAACTTATCAATCCATGCAATATCTTGAATGTATTTTTTCTTAGATAACCAAATACCACTGTAAGAAATTGTTTCAAGGTCAAAGAATAAGTGGTTCTCAGTGTTTAGATCAGTAGAGTATTGCTCCATAGAGCTCGTAATGAACTTATCTAATCTTATATTGTACAATTTCATAATGAAATCATCAATAGTTAACTGTTCGCCTAACCATTCAATTGATTCGTACATTTCCTCGAACTGAACGTAACATGAATCTGTATCAATGTATATAACAGATGGCTTCATTACTTGAGTTGTCTTAATATTAAAGAACTCATGTACTTTTACATCTTTATGCCACAGTTTATTAAAATACAGATTCAGTCGTTCCTCTGAATATAGAATAGCACCCTGTCCTTGTAATGTAATAGATTCTGCAATGTCAATGTTAAAGAAATGAAACCACTTGTTTCCAAATGCACCATAAATAGAGTTAAGTGTTACCTTAACCGCTTGTTCATATGCAGTGTATTTCTTCGACAAAGTATCATAGTGTTCTATCAATACATTTGCTTCATCCTTCGTAAGCGTACTTACGTCTTTTTCTATGAGTGCATCTATATCCATTTACTACGCAGTTTGACAGGTTGCTATTGTCAATAATGTATCTGAGTCGTTTGACTTCAGAACAACTCTGTTACTTAAAACATGTGCAGTATAATCTTCTTTGTCTAATAAGTTTAAATATTTCTTGAATAACGTAACACTTCCAGCATCATCTCCGGCTGCTTTGTTAGTAACTAACATATTATAAGTCTTACCCTTTAATCTAACACCATCTTTCTTCCTGTTGATCGAGAAGGTATCTTCTTTGTCTAATCCAAATAAAGATTTAACTTTTGAAATGCTAGAGTAATCAAACTCGAATTCAAAGTTAGATCCATCCACATTGAAGATAGAAGAAATCTGTGCGTCAGTTAGATCTTTATATCCTAATGATGGTTCAGAACACGAAAGTGTAATCTCTAATTCATCACTGTAGATTTTGAAACTAGAAGCGATACAGTCATCTTCGTTTTCGATAAATTCAAATTCACCTCTGATAGATTCACCATCAAATTGTTTGAAAGCATCAATTAATCTAGAAGCATCGAAGAATGCAATCTTTAAATCTTTTTCTGTAGTAATTTCACCATCTTTGATGTGGAAGATTTCAGATAAAGGAACTCTGTTGTGTTTTACCGCATCTCTCTGAGGTAAATATGCAGAAGCTTCTACTTCTCCATTTTTAATCTTAAAATATACGAATGAATCAATGACTTTAAGTCTATTGATAAAACTTACAAATTTCGATTGGTCTACTTTACTAATTGTTAATTTCATGTTATATGTTTTTGTTTATAGTTATTATATAAAAAATACGTAATAAGTTTACATTTTCTTTATAAGTTTTTTAAGCTCATCTGCTTTTGTGAAATAGTCGTAACTCATTTTCTTATAATCTTTACGTTGACCGTACAGATCACCAAGTATCATCCGTAACATTGAATCTTCTTTTGCATATACTACACCGTTATCACAAACGATAACTTCTTTGTTCTCTCGTTTCACTGCGACTTCAGATGGTTTGACCTTTTCAATAAATGCATCTGGTGATATGTTGAATTGTCTCATGATCGAAGGATATAGTGAGGCAAAATCAAAAGCTGCAACTCCTTGATGATAACCTCTAATCGGTTCTTTTACGAAAGCCCCAGCATATTGTCCATCCTTTTCATTATCATCATTACTATATTCAACGCCAATTCTTTTACCAGATTCTAATAATTTACGTGCGATTAATGATTCTGTAACACTCACCGGTGATGCAGCTTTATATAATGGCATTTGAGTAATATTTGAAAGAGTTAAAAGTACTTCCATTGATTTTAGTTTTCTATCAATATAGTATACAAGACATGAATCGACTACGTTATAGTATATGTACTTTACGAAATCATTTTCATAAAGATCTTGTAAACCTCCAGTATATTTAATCTTCTTAACGTTTAACACTTGACCAGATACAAAATCAAGTGAATTAGATTCTTTAACCTTTACACTTCTATCGTATTTGTCATATAACTGCATGTAATCTAAAATACCAATATGAAGTGGTCTACTATCGTTTCTGTCTAATTTGCCAGTCATTCCAATTTCTGTGATGTCGATGTTAAGTCTCTTACAACGATTAACAATATATTGCCAGTCATAGTTTATGAAATTCCATCCTGTCATCATTGGAAACTTCGGTAAGAACTTCATTAAGAAAGTATACACCATATCATATTCAGATTCGAACTTCTTATATGTAAATGTCCAATCCTCATCGAAGTCTTTGAAGTACTTATTAGTATCATCTTCAATCTTCTTAATTTTATCAGGAGCCATATCTTCAAGTCCTAATACAATTGCTTTTCTATCTGGTGTTATGATAGAGAATGATAAGATTCTAGTTTTGGCTTCTTCTGCTTTTGGAAAACCATCTACGATTTCAGTTTCAATATCTACGAAGTATGTTTTAGGTAGATTATATGCAAAGATGTCTTTCTTATCTTTCTCAGATATACTATTCATAAAGTATGATAATGAGAACTTATTGAATTGTCTAGCATTTCCAAGCTTAACTGGACGTCCATCCCAGTTAGTATACTTATTACTGACACCCTTATCGCTCGCTCCACACACATACCAATTTTGGAATTGTTTAATTGGATATTGTTTAAATGACACAGTACCCTCTTCATTGAAATATGAAATAATAACTTTGTCTTTAGTCTGTTCGATGTCTAGAATCATGTAGTATTTGTTTGGTTGTTTATTTTATATAGTGTTTAGTCCTTTTGTTTAAGCCTAAAAAAACCGGAGAAATTCTCCGGTTTAAATATTAATAGTTGTTTTTTTGTCGTTGCTTGTTCTCTTCAGCTTTTGCAAAGTAATAATTAAAAGCAGTTTTAGCATCTAATCCCATTGAAGCAGCATAGTTCATAAAGAAATGTAGAATGTCTACCCATTCCATATAAAGTTCTTTCTTATCTCCTTCAGATAAATCAGAAACTTTCATTGTTTCGTATTTCTTAAAGTCTTTCTTCCAGTATTTCCATACCGCATTTCCAGATCCATCTTTAATACCACCTAAAGCATCAGTCATTTCATGAACTTCGTCAACCAAAGCATGAGTGTTTACATGCCAGAAGTCCATTACTTCTCGAATTGACATGTCTTCAAATTTGAATCCATAAGTCTTTTCTTGCATTTCCTTTTGATGAGACATAATGTCATCTAAGTGGGTTGTTGAATCGTCATAAAAGTTTTTAACTTCTAGATCTTTACATTCATTGTCAATATTCGCCATTGTTTGTTTATTTTATAAGTTTAATAAGTTCTGCACACTTTTCGTATTGTTCTTTCTTTTCAAAAACATTTATCATCACTTGAATATCTTCATTATCATACTCTTCGTCTGGTCCAATATAAAAAACTGGAGGATTATGCTCATGGACATTTCCACTTTGCTGAGATGATTCATCTAATATATCAGATAATGATTTCTGTTGTACTAATATCCTGTATGAGTTCTTCACACCAAAATATAAATAAGGGTCTACTCTTTCCATGGTATTATATCTAAAAAAGTGAAGTTGTTTTAACAATCTCGATCTTATTTGGAGTTCTTTTCGGAATCCAACAAGCATCTTTATGCATTTGCTTATACACTACTGAATTATCAGCATGTTTCTTTGCAATTTCAAAACAAGCTAATCTTCTCTTTTCTCGTAGATCATGATCATTAGCTAATAATTCTAATTCATCAACTCCTGATTTCAAGTCGTTCTTATCAATGTACACTGCAAAGTCTTTCATATCTGCAAACAATGTTCCTTCGATATGAGTACAGTTGTCTGCCCAATGTTTACAAAATACTGGAATAGTTCCACAACCAATGATCTCACACATTGCGAATTCCATGTTATTTCCATAAGCAGTTGCATCTAGATTATAGAAGTCAGCTCCAAACATTGAAGTTGAAAGCTCTTCAATTCCTTCAATTCTGTTATATGGTCCGTAAATCCAAACTTTGTCTGTCGTCTGTTCTGGATCCATCTCACTCTTCTTTACCTCATGAATGTTAGTTCTATAAGTTGTGTCTCTTTTGTTCCTGTCCTCATAGAATAAGTCGAGAGAGCCTATAGAACGTTCAATACCTCTCATCTCTCCGATGATGTTAGATTCTTCTAAATGCGGTTGCATATCAATGATTCTTTGAGGATCTTTAAATCCAGCAAATCTACCAAAGTATGAAAGTCTACGCTTTTGAGTTTCTGTAGGCTTCCAGTATTGCTTTAAAGAATCAAAATCAAATCCTAATCCCATCTTCACTAATACAACTCCTGGATTATTTTCTCTCATCTTCTTAGCAAACGGACTCTCTAATGAATGTGTAAAACATGCGTCCATCTGAGCCATTGTTTCCCATATCATAAAGTTTCTTGATACAGATTGAATCTTATGGTCATTTTGATGTGACAACTTGATAGGTTTAGTAACACTGCATACCAGTTTATTATAGAACGCATTCTGATATTCTTCAGAATAACCTTTCTTTGCAGGTAATGATTGATAGTATACAATATCGTAGTTTTCATTCAAGTCATCTACAATACCATCGATCTGATTTAGACCAAATTCTTTTATATCATGAACTTGAGAATCTTTACGTCCCCATTTCTTATCGCTCGATGCAATGATGTTACATTCATGTCCATTGTTAATATACCACTTTTGTTCTTCTAAGGCATATCTAGTTACGCCACATCCTTCGATACCACGTCCTAATAAAATTGCTACTTTCATAATTGTTATTCTTTTTCGTTAATATAATTCTCAAGACCCTGTATGTATGCAACAGAATCTAATAAATTGTCTCTTTTGTGATTATAGCTTTCTCTTGAAAATTTGAGTGCTATGAGTGCGATGTACATTTCTTTTCCAGTAACAGTTAAACCTGTCATACCATTGAAAATGGATGCGGCTCTGTCCATACCTTCTGAGAATGGTCCATACTCTCTGTCTTTTTCCTCGTTTCGGTGGTTGACAATACCATCAGCTTCTTCTAGTATACTTTTCTTCATGGTATTATATAGGAAGATTAGGATTTGTTTAATTCCCCCAAAAACCAGACTTAAAGCCTGGTTTTTTAGAATTATAATGTTAACTATCGTAACATAGCAGATGAAAGAGCATTTGCGATGTTCTTACTTGCTCTTGCTTGTTGTTCAGCTTTTTCGAAAGAATCACGTGATTTCTCTCTTTTATATTCTGGACTCAATTCAAATAATACCTCTTCAGGTTTTACCTTACCAAGACCAAATACACTTAAACTGGCTGTACTAAGTCCTGCAATCTTCTTCAATAACTTTACACCTGGTTCTAGTAATGTAACGTTAGAACCGTCAATATCATATGCTACTCCGATGTGCTCAGATCTTACATAAATATATCCAACAGTATGTTGCTTTTTCTTAATCATGATATATGCACGTAAAGTTACATTTTTTGATTGATCTTCAACTTCGTTCACAATTTCTGTCGATTCGTTTGAAGAATTTAATTCTTCGCGAATGATTTCTCTTAGTTTTTGTTCTGTTAGTTTCATTGTGTTTATTTATTTTATCTGTTCGATTCTATTCTACCACCTAAATCTGCATGATCTAAATATCTATTGATGATTTCTTCTTTACTTAAAGCTGCAACTTTCTGTATTTTCTCACGTTGCCATTTGTCATGCTTTGTTTTTGTAAATTCTTCTTTACGTAAAGCAGTATAATGCGTACAGAATAATGGAGATGAAACTGCAAGAATTCCGTTCCAGTGTTTACTCAACATACAATAACCTTTATAATGGTTTTTCATTAAATCATTTAACATGTCTTCATCTTTGTATGCACTCTTAACATGTTTTTCTAAATACTTTACGTACTTATCTTTTAACTTATCAATCAGTTCTCTTTTTATAACAAAGAAACCAGAATTGAACTTCTTGTTCCATGTTATACTTGGTGCTGATGAATTACCTTGAGTTGCAAAGAATGATTCATTCCTTTCGTCAGTCCACTCTATAATATTCGGTGTCAATTTATGCATAACATAATCACAATCAGCATATACTACATTATCATACTTCTTGAAGTCATCATGAAAAAGAGAAACTCGTTGAAATGCAGGATGATAACCAGGAAGCTTATCGTCGTTTTTAATTACTAAGTAATCAAATCCATTCCTATCAGCCCATGATTTAACACTCTGTCTACTCAACTTATATAGTTCTTCGTGATACGAAAAGGTATTCTTAGATGATGGAACCTTAGCTCCTTTAATCTTTATATCTACCTGTATTACTAATGTGTTTGACATTTTAAAGTTATATTGTTTCTTTGCCTGCTATATAATTATCAAAACCTAATAAGTGTTTAAGCTTCTTAGGTTTTGACTTCTTTTTCTTTTGTCCAGCTGGAACATCGCCAGAACCAATTTCACCAGCATTTGGTAATATAACAGCTCCCATGCCTCCAATATCTCCTAAAGATAAATTCTCTGGAACAGTCTTCATTATTCTTTAGTATCGTTTAAAGAATTTGAGAATGATTCAAATGATTCAGTAACTACAATTTCATTAACTGTAATACCTTTAAGAATCTTTTGTCCAAAGCCTGAAAGCGAAATACCATCTTCAGATACATTGAAAAGATTACTGTTACGTTTCATCCATCTCTTGTGATCTGAACTCATTTCCTTTACAACTCTATCAAATTCACTTTGAGTCATTCTACCATCTTTAATAGCTTCTAAAATCTTATTACGGATTTTAGCTGTTTTACCAACACTTGATGCTGGATGACTTTCAGTATAACGTCTTTTAGTTTGAATAGTTCTAGCTTCCGAAACTTCTGATTCGAATACTACATTAACTTCTTTCACTTTTAAGTTGTTATCAGTAACTAATTCACCAACTTCAGTATATACCTTATTTAGTTCTTCGTCACTTAAATGATCATAACCTTTCTTAAGAATTATATTAGTCTTCTTGAATCGAGCCATGAAATCAGCTGTACCTTCTTCGATAGTATCGTTAGATTCAGTAACTACTGATTCTTTAATACCTAATGAAGGGAATATCTTACCTAATTCCTTTATAGACTTAATGTATTTACCAGCTTCCTCTTCATTATCCTCACTAGCAATTGCTAATAATTTAGCTGAAATTAGTTGCTTATAGATTTCGAATTTAACTAGATCGAATGGTACAGAGTTACTAATAGCTTCCCATGTATGCATTGCATATTCTGGATCAATCCAACCATAACCTTGTTTGATTTCTTTAATCATAGTTTCAAGGTCCTTCTCGAACACTGTAACACCTTCATTGATTGTAGATTCTAATACTTCATATTCAGTACCTTTTACATCATCTGCATTACTAAAAGCCTTAACAGCTTTCTTTATGTCCTTGATGTTTGATTCAATTGACTTCATTTCAACTGGAGAATAATCATAACCTTTGTCGTACCTATCAGACATATGCCTAACAGAGTTTTTCAAGTCCTGTATAGCATCTAACCCACGTGGAAGTCTATTGAATTTAGCTTCAGTTAATGCGGATTCTAATACTTCATATTCAGTACCTTTTACATCATCTGCATTACTAAAAGCCTTAACAGCTTTCTTTATGTCCTTGATGTTTGATTCAATTGACTTCATTTCATCTTGGTCATAATCATCTCCTCTACTATGCTTAAAAAACATAGAACTAATAGTGTTCTTTAAATCCCACATAACATCTAACTTACGTGGAAGTCTATTGAATTTACCTTCATTTGTTGTTGATTCATATAAATCTGAACCTACCTTTATTGTTGCCTTATCCCATGTCGAGTCATCACTATTAACAACCTTGTTATATGCAGTAACTGCTGCTTTTTTAGAATTGAAAGTTTTTATTTTCTCGCCATCAACATATAGTGTCCATTTATCAGCAGATTCAGTTAATTCGTCTTCGTTATTAGATTCTTTAATATCTAATTCGATGTTTCTGTCTTTACCAGCAATAGAATTATCTAATTCAGCCATTAGTGCTTTTTTCTTAGGAGTTAAATCTCTAAGTTCAGATTTAATCTCTTCAAGTCTTTCAGCGTATGCACCTTGTGATCTAAACTGATAAAATTCAGCAGCAAGGTCTTTCATCTTTGCAGTAATATCTGCAAGTTCCTTTGAGATTTTAGTAATTGAACGAGCTTCGTTTAAGAAGAACTCAGCACTAGTTTTTAATTTTTTCATCGTATTGTTTTTATTTAAGTTCTATTTTCCACATCGAAGATGTTGGGTTATCTTGCCAATTTGGCTGTTGATACTTTGTATTGCTAATAAGCCATTTTACACCTGCTTTATTTTGATCAAAGTATGCAAAATTACCGTTATTTGGGTTTATCATAAAGATTCCTTTAAACTTTTCTAATTCAGCATAATATAATATATTTGCATACATTAGAGTATAGTTTAATACAGTATTTGAGGACTTATTGAATTTACCAGATCCTATATTATCATTGAATGCGTCAGATACTAATTTCTTTATTTTAGCAGAAGCGTTAGGCCAAATACCAGAAGATCCAACAAACATCGTACTTGCAATCAAGTCACTTAATTCAGCACCATCTATTATTTTAAATTCGATCATTGATCTATATAACTCAAAGAACTTACTTTCCTTCTTTGAACCTAAATTATACGATTGATGATTTGATTTTTCAGTGGCTGTAAACATTTCTTCGAAGTTTTCGTTAACATCCGAATCTTTAAACAATTTATTTAATTCTAAGAATAATGAATTTAATGCAGTTGATCCTAATTGAAAACCATTTTGTGCATTCAACCTAGCTTGCCTTGCCTTAACTTCATAAGCTTCGCCATTCACTATAACATCTCCGGAAACTCCTTTCGTTGCATTTACTGCGCCGTCAATCATAAATCCTAAAAAAACCTCACCTTTACCTACACCTTTACCGGCTTTAGTTTCACCATCCATTTTGAAAAGTTCAGAAAGAATAGAATATCCTATTCCAGTTTTTGCAGATATTTGTTTTGCAATATTGACAGGTTTGGTTATAGATGTAAAATCGCCGATACTCATTGGTGATTTTATATATGATAATAAAGCAGTAAGAGAGTCGTCTGACTCTTTTTTTAATAGATTTTCTATTTTAGAGAAATCGCCTTCAGAAAAACCCTTAGTTTCTACAAAATAAGATTTAATTGTAGAAATAGGACCAAACTTATCTATATAATCTGCAGTGTCCTCAACCTTATCGATTATCGTTTTCTTTTGAGGTTCTGTCATAGCTTCTACTTCGCTAGACTTATTTGATATTCTATCAAGTGCCTTATTGAAATTTTCGTTTGCCATTGCAGCCTCGAAAGCAACTCTTATATGTCCCTTACCTATCATTATTTCGTTATGAATTGTTTAAATGTTAAAGTATCATCTGATATGTTTTCACTTAAAGCTTCAGAATCTTTTACTTTATTGTGTAAAATGAAATCGTTGTATGTGTATGTTGAATTCTCATCTGTTTTGTTGACGAGTATCTTATCATTGATTTTGTCTACTATACTATTTAGTACTTCAACAAGGTCTCCGCTTATAATATCGTTTGCCTTATTCTTTTTCTTTCTGAAAGTTCCAAGTGTTATTTTAAACAATTCAGCTAACATCTTATTCTCAACATATTTTAATGTTGCATCGTTGTTAATGAATGATTTGTTAATATCGAACAGTTCGTTCTTAGAGAATTCAGCACCTTCGAAATCAACACCAATAAATTTGGTTGCGTTCGTAGAAATATAGTCGTTGAATATTACCGATATAACTTCAATGTACCTTTTATTAGATGTCTCTTCTGTTAATTTAACCTTAGAAAAATCATAAACGGCTAAGTACTCTAATAAATCAAGTACAGTTATTTGGTATATGTGGTTTGAGTGTTTTACTGTAGAAGATGATCTGAAAGGATCTTCCATCTTATATGTCTTTATCTTATTGTTATCTAAGAACGATAACACAAGACTGTCTATATCTCCATCTAATGTATTGTTGAGTGTAGACTTGTATGCATTTTTATCAAATATTGCGAATAAATCTCGAGTGTATGATGATTTACTATCATCTGCTTTCGTAAGATTGGCTTCTGATGATTCTAATAATTCTCTTAGAGCAGTTCTCTGTCCAAAATCTAAATAACCATCAAATATTACACTGGGTTGCTGTACTCCGAATATATCTGACCATTTTTTTAAAATTAAAGGATCTGTCAATACTTTCTTTACCTTTCCATCTTCATTTACTTGAGAAATATGTGTAAGTATTAGTGTATTCTTTGGTATGTTGTCGTATTGTATGTTCGAAAATCCAACATCCGGTAGGTACTCGAAACCGAACTTCCAGTCGTATGGCATATCACTGACCGCATCATTACTGATTCCTTTAATATACTTGATCGCCATCTCATATAGCGAG
>Ga0308013_10000499_pt1 | contig 20494 bp, 17 predicted proteins | sample Neamet181_FD_203131 | JGI IMG/M metagenome (GOLD analysis project Ga0308013, IMG submission 203131) | Marine microbial communities from water near the shore, Antarctic Ocean - #181 | ecosystem: Environmental > Aquatic > Marine > Unclassified | place: Southern Ocean | collected 2014-07-25
CGGGTATTTGATAATATTTTGGGTCATTATCCCTCTTAAGCCAATTTCTTTAACCGCTTCAGCTGCGCTCTCTTCATACAGGTACATATCGACCATGGTCGTTACGCCAGATTTCGCCATTTCAATACTGCCGTGTAGAGCACCAAGATATGACATCTCTTTAGAGACCATTTTATTTTCTAACGGAAAGATATAACGCTGAAGACGATTTGGCACATCATCCGCTAAGCTTCTAAATACAGTCATTGATACATGCGTATGGGTATTGATCATACCGGGCATGACAATGCCTCCTTCAGCATCGATAATATTTTTAGATGAGTAGGCCGCTAATATATCATTTGAGCCGATCTCAATAATTTTCTTATCTTTGATAATAACGACACCCGCTTGAATGACTTCTTGGTCTTCATTCATCGTTAATACGGTGCCATTTTTAATAATTATATCGGCTGGCATGGCATTAACGGAGTTATCCGGTGCACTACATCCCCATATCGAAAGCAGAGATAATATTAAAATTGATTTTTTCATAATTTACCTTTTCACGTTTCCAATATTTAATAACTGGCCTAAAATGTTGCCCAAGAAAATTTAACTCTCTGCTGCTTTATTATTTTATTTTCACCGCAGGTAGTATTGGGTAGTAATAATAATTTAGCGTCGTCTGATCATATCTGGGTTTAATTCTTTCAAACTCTTGATGCCCATCAATTTCATATCACGCTCCACCTCAGTTCGAATATTCCCCAGCGCATTTTCCACGCCCAACCTGCCAGCTGCTCCCAGTGCATAGAGATACATACGGCCTCCTGAGCAAGCCGTGGCACCAAGTGCCATCGCTTTTAGAATATGTGTTCCCCTGCGAATTCCACCATCTAGAATGATTTCTATTTCGCCACCCACCGCTTGGACTATTTCCTCGAGTTGGTCGAAAGGACTCCTGCTACCGTCAAGTTGTCGGCCACCATGATTCGAAATCATGATGGCATCCGCGCCAATTTCTACCGCGCGTCGCGCATCCTTAGGGCTCATGATCCCTTTTAAGCAAAACTTACCACCCCAAGTTCGCTGAAGATCAGCCACATCATCCCAGCTCATGCTCTGATCCAGCATAGACGAGAAATAATCACCTACAGAAATAGCAACGTTGGATCCTTCTTTTACATGTCCCTTAAGTTGCGCTAGTTCAAATTTTTCTCGAAAAAGGTAATTCAATCCCCACATAGGTTTGCACGCGAACTGCAGGAGGCTTTTAGGCGTTAATTTTGGCGGAGTCGTGAACCCTGTCCTTAGATCTCTCTCACGATTTCCTCCTGTGATGGTATCCACTGTCAATGTCAAAATATCAAAGTTCGCTGCTTTTGCAGCCTCCACCATTGACGCGTTGAGGCCCCGGTCTTTATGAAAATAAAACTGGAACATTTTGGGCGTGCTAATCATCTCATCAATTTCTTTTAAACTGACCGTTGTAAGTGATGATACGCCGAATAATGTATTGTATTTTTCTGCCGCCAACGCGACCCCCCTCTCACCCTCGTAATGAAAAAGTCGCTGCAATGCAGTAGGCGAACAAAAGATTGGTAGACCTAGTTTAAAGCCCATGACCTCAACCGACATATCGATACTCTCGACACCCGCGAGCACATTCGGCACTAAATCATAATCATCAAACGCTGTGGTATTTCGGCGATACGTTATTTCATCTTCAGCCGCTCCATCAATGTAATGGAAAATTGGACCTGGTAATTTGCGTCGTGCTAGATCTCTTAAATCTGCAACGTTATGACAATTTTTTAACGATCTCGGCATAAGATTTATCCTCTATTACTATCAATAATTAGTAAGCCACAGCTTAACTAGAGTGATCGATATTTCGCTGCGCAATAAAATAATCTATACCGGCCTGTGCGCAATCCATATCCTCTTTAGGGGTGCCGGAGCTAAGGCCAATACCGCCAACAACATCACCATCAACAGATACTGGCAATCCACCACCAACCACGCTGAGACGACCGTTCAATGCTGTGTGAATACCGAAAGCCAGATTACCCGGAACACAAACCATATTGTACTCATGAGTGGCTTTACGTGCAGCGGCGGCAGTAAAAGCTTTGTCCTGAGACACTGTAATGCTGGTGATTTTGCCACCGTTCATTCGTTCAAAAGCAATGAGATTTCCTGATTCGTCGACTATGGAGATGCACATAGATATTCCAATTTCAATAGCTCGGTCCCGAGCCCCTTTAATTAGCAATTCTGCATCTGATATGCATAAACGATTTAACGATAACATTCCTTCTTCCTTATTATTTTTGTGCAATTTCAATCAGTGCCTTACTGCTATCCATAAGATCTCAATAATGCTCGTGTGTGCTTATTGTCTCTGATTTTATTATTAGTATTTTTTTATTTATTATCATAAATAAAAAAACTCTTATATCCAACTAAATTTAGTTACGTTCGAATAACGAGTGAATTAGCTGCGCGCGGCCCTGAACAACGAACGCATTGGAGAATGCTTGTCCCACTGGAAGTCTGGTTGCGCTATTATCTAAAGTCCACCAATTAATTAACCACGGGTTATCGCGATGGCTATTGAGTTCGAGCTTAACGGTGAAAAATTGAGTCTGGATGTTGATCCAGCCATGCCGCTGCTGTGGGCAATTCGCGAAATCGCCGGGTTAACAGGCACAAAATATGGCTGCGGAAAAGCACTTTGCGGAGCTTGCACCGTCCACATTAATGGGCAACCGATGCGTTCTTGCGTGCTTCCAACATCGGCGGCCGAAGGCGCCAAAGTCACGACGATTGAGGGTCTGACCAAGGACGGCAACCACCCGGTTCAGGTTGCGTGGCGAGAACTGAATGTCGCCCAGTGTGGTTACTGTCAGTCTGGCCAGATAATGAGTGCGGTAGACCTTCTGAATCGCATCCCCAATCCCACCGACGCCGATATTGACGAGGCAATGAGTGGCAACATCTGCCGATGCGGTACCTACACGAGAATTCGCAAAGCGATACACCGTGCTGCAGGAGATCAGTCATGAGCGAACTCCATAAAATCAGCCGCAGAGAATTCATGAAACGTACAGGTCAGGCAGGTGGAGGCCTTGTATTCGCTTTGACGTTTGCCAGTGCCTGCCAGCCGGATGAGGCCCCTGTGGGCCCAGCGGCCAAGGCAAGCGCGTCTGTAGCGCCCAATGTTTATGTCAACATTCGCAATGACGGCGTTGTCGAAATAGTTTGCCATCGCTCAGAGATGGGCCAAGGCATTCGCACCTCATTACCGCAGATCATTGCTGATGAGCTGGAGGCTAACTGGGACAAGGTCGAGGTCATCCAGGCTGTCGGCCACGAGACATATGGGGACCAGAATACCGACGGCTCTACGAGCATCCGCAAACATTTCGATTTACTGAGAAATGCGGGCGCAACTGCACGCGACATGATGATTGCCGCCGCCGCGGTGATGTGGGCGGTTCCGGCAGATGAATGTGTGGCACGCGAACACGCCGTGCACCACGAGGGCACTGGTAAATCAGCCGGTTACGGCGAACTCGTCGAGACGGCCATTGGTATGCCTCAACCGGAAACAGCAACCCTGAAAGCTCGAGAAGACTACCGCTATATCGGCAAGCCAATAGACACTATTGATGGGAGAGCCTTTACTACCGGCCAGGCCAAGTACGGAGTCGACACCGTGTTGCCGAACATGCTCTATGCCTCAATCGAGCGATGCCCCGCGGTCGGTGGTACGGTGACATCGTTTAACGATGTGGCTGCACGAGTGGTTGCGGGAGTCGTGGACGTCATCCGAATGCCGGAGCCGACCTCGCCTCCACTTTTCAATATTAAGGGCGGTATCGCCGTGGTTGCCAGCAACACCTGGTCTGCCGCTGAGGGTCGCAAGGCACTCGAGATCGAGTGGGACCGCGGTGAAAATGCAGCGCATGAGAGTCAGGCGTACAAGGAAGACCTGATTGCCTCGGCGTCTGCTCCGGGCGCCACTATTATGGCTCGCGGTGACGCTGATGCCCAAACACATAGCCAGCTTGAGGCGGTTTATTACACGCCCTACCTCGCGCATGCTCCGATGGAGCCGCCTGCTGCGGCAGCGATAGTCAACGAAGACGGCAGCTGTGAAGTGTGGGCGGCAACGCAGGACCCGCAGACGGCGCGTGACACTGTTGCCGCGACACTGGGAATCGAAAAAGAGCAAGTGACAATGAATGTCACCATGCTCGGCGGCGCATTCGGTCGCAAGTCGAAACCCGATTTCATTGCAGAAGCGGCTTGGCTCGCTCGTGAAACGGGCCGACCAGTTATGGTTGCCTGGTCACGTGAAGATGATATTCGGCATGGCTATTTTCATTCTGTAGCGGCACAGTATTTTCGTGCAGGCATGGACGAGGATGGCACAACTCAGAGCTGGTTACAGCGCAGCAGTTTTCCTTCAATTACCTCGACCTTCGCACCAAACGTGACTGGCCCAGGTGGGTTCGAGCCTGACCTTGGCTTGCTCGACGCTCCGTGGAATGTACCCAATATGCGAATCGAAACCTGTGATGCTAAAGCGCATCTTCGTATCGGCTGGTTACGATCGGTGTGCAACGTATTTCATGCCTTCGGTGCCTGCGGCTTCGTCGATGAACTGGCGCACGCTAAAGGCCAGGACCCGAAAGAGCACCTGCTCGAGATGATCGGGCCGGCCCGCAAGATCGATCCGACGAAAGACGGCGGGAAGTACACGAACTACGGACATGACCTTGCCACACATCCTGTCGATACAGGACGCCTGAGTGCGGTCGCAGAAAAAGTTGCGGACATGGCGGACTGGGGCCGCGAATTACCTGAAGGTCACGGATTGGGTATCGCAGTACATCGTTCATTCGTCTCCTACGTTGGTGCAGTGGCAGAAGTCAGCGTAGATGAGAACGGGATGCTGATTGTGCATGAACTCTGGATTGCGATCGATGCAGGTACCGTCATCAACACGGACCGTGTTCACTCACAACTGGAAGGCGCCGGGATTTTTGGTATGAGTCTCGCTTTGCATGGAGAGCTCACTACAAGCAATGGTGGTGTGGTGGAAGGCAATTTCGATACATATCCGATGACTCGCATGAGCGAGGTGCCAGCTGAAATTCATAGCCATATCATAGAGTCTGACGCACCTCCGGGCGGCGTTGGTGAACCGGGAGTCCCGCCCGTAGCCCCAGCGATAGTCAACGCGTATTTCGCGGCGTCCGGTAAGCGGGTACGTGAATTGCCACTAAGGAATGCCGGACTCACCTAATACATTTTTAATGTCAGCATTTCAAAAACTCTTTTGTGTTCGACTTTGCGCAGACCCCTTATTGGAGCAATATCATGCAAAGACGAACATTCTGTAATGCAGTGTTTGCAGCTGCCGTTACCGCAACATTATCGGGCTGCGACTCTTAGTCGAAGACTGATCTCAGCTGTTGCGAGCGCAGATGAAGAGCTTTCAATCGAGTCCGCCGCAGTATCTGAGCTCGTTGTGAGTCTTGACGATAGCCTTAAGGTAATACCTTGATGACCAAGCGATGAATCAACAGCCCCTGCGCCTGCGGAAAAAACATGGAAGCGGTGATCCTGTACAGGTGACATCAGCGGATGGCTATCTGTTGGTCGAAGCTCAATCAATACGCAGCGCCATTGTCGCAGGGCTTATTACAATTACTGTGTTCAGCATTCTTTGGATTACATTGTCCGAGCTGACCGATCGAGTCTTTCCGTGGCTAACCGTCGTCCTGGGATTTCTGCTTGGTCATGCGATTCGATTGGCTGGCCGCGGTACGGACTGGCGTTTTCCAGTTACAGCTATAGTGCTGGCGCTGACAGGGGCACTCTTCGCTAACGCTGCCGTGGCAGCATCCGTTACGGCAGAACAACTCGGAACCGGAACAGTGCAAGTCCTGTCGGCGGTCACCAGCATGACTTGGCCAGTATTTTTTGATGAGGTCCTGACAGTAGCCGACGGATTCTATGCGGCGTGCGCGGCGGCCCTTGCGGCTTTCTTCTCGAATCGGCGCCTTAAGCGTTCTGAATACCACGCGCTTCGATTATGGCGAGAGGAGCAACATCATGAGTAATCTACTTTAGAAATCAAATTCGGCGACAACGGGAGCGTGATCTGAGGGGCGCTCCCAAACCCTTGGTTCCTTATCGACGTAGCTCGCAGTACAGCGCTCAGTCATTGTGTCAGTGGTCAGAATCAGGTCGATTCTGAGGCCTGCGTTGCGACGAAAACCGGCGGCGCGATAATCCCACCAACTGAAAGTTTTTTCAGGGTGTTCAAACTTTCTAAAGACATCAGTAAGACCGAGGTCCAAGAGATCAGATAGAGCCTTTCGTTCCGGGGGGCTGCAAAGAATTGCCTCGCCCCATTTTTCCGGGTCGTGCACATCCGCGTCGGCTGGTGCGATATTGAAATCGCCAAGAACGACCAGCTTGTCATGCTCTTGCATCTCAGCTTTGATGAAGCGGTACAAAGATGCTAACCAGCCGAGCTTGTACTCGTACTTGTCGGAGCCGACCTCAGAGCCGTTGGGTATATACAGATTGATCACTCGCACGCCATTAATCGTCGTCGCGAGAATGCGGCGCTGCGGGTCTTCAAGATCCGGAAAATCAATGACCGGGTCTGTCGCGGGCGTCTTGCTGATGACGGCAACACCATTATAGGTTTTTTGCCCACTCGCGATGGAGTGATAACCGATCGCTTTCAATTTCTCGGCCGGAAATTTCTCGGTTACTTGTTTGATTTCCTGCAAAACCAGCACATCGGGTTCGTGATTCTGCAACCACTCAATAACGTGGGGCTGCCGAACGTTCATGGAATTGACATTCCAGGTCGCAATTTTCATTCGGATAAAATTCCATCTTGACGAAGCAGGGCATCTGTCGTTGGTTTCCGACCGCGAAAGGCAACGTAGGCATCCATGATGTCGCGACTGCCCCCAACCTCAAGAATCTCAGTGCGGAAACGCTGTGCTGTCGACGGGTCAAAGATGCCTGACTCTTCAAATGCTGAAAACGCATCAGCCGCGAGTACTTCCGCCCATTTGTAACTGTAGTAGCCCGCAGCGTAACCGCCGGCGAATATATGCGTAAATGCATGCGGTAATCGATTGTAGTCGGGCTGGTTCAGCAGCGAGACTTCGTCACGCACATTACGAAGTAACTCAAGAACCGGAACGGGCGCTTCAGGCTTGAATTCAGCATGCAGTCGAAAGTCGAACATTCCGAGTTCCAGCTGTCGCAGCATAGCGAGTCCCGCACCAACATTACGGCTTTGCTCCAGTTTGTCGAACAGCTCCTTCGGTAGTGGGTCGCCCGATTCCGGGTGCGACGAGCATTTGTTCAGAACCTCGTAGCTCCACGCGAAGTTCTCCATGAACTGACTTGGCAACTCCACAGCATCCCACGGTACGCCATTGATTCCGGAAATGCTGGGCACGTCGATTCGTGTTAAGAGGTGGTGCAGCATGTGGCCGAACTCATGGAACAAGGTCACAACATCATCATGAGTCAGCAGCGATAGGCCGGTATCGTCGAGCGGCGGAAAATTACAGACGAGATAACCGACTGGCAGTTCGGTTTTGCCATTAAGGCTTTGACGGCTGATGCATTCGTCAATCCAGGCGCCGTTACGCTTGCCATTGCGAGCGTATATGTCGGTATAAAACCCACCAATGACCTGACCAGCCGAATCTTCGATTCGGAAGTAGCGGGCATCCTCATGCCAGACAGCGACATCGCTCTCCTGGACCAAAGAAACGTCGTAGAGTCTCGCCGCCAGCTCGAAAAGTCCCTTGATAACCGTAGTTGCCGGAAAGTACTGCCGTAACTCTTCATTCGAAAAAGAGAGCTTGGCTTGTTTGTATTTCTCGAGCCAGAATGCGATATCCCATGGCTGAAGATCCATGCCGGAAAATTCCTGCAATGCTGCCAATTCCTGTTCAGCAGCGCTGCGCGACCTGGCGGTCAGGTCGCGCAAGAAATCGAGCACCTGGTCTGTTGAGTCTGCCATCTTCGTTGCTAGGGAATATTCAGCATAATTTTGAAAGCCCACGAGATTGGACGCTTCGTGACGCAGCGATAAAATTTTCTCAATGTTATCGCTGTTGTCCCAGTCAGGACTATCGCCTTGATCTGAGCCACGGGTCGCCCACGCTCGATACATTTTTTCGCGCAAGTGCCGGTCATGAGCATGAGTCATGATCGCGTTATAGCTTGGGTAATTGAGGAGTAGAAGCCAACCGTCCAATTTTTTTTGTTTTGCTTCTTCTCTGGCGCGGTCCAGAGTCTGTTGTGGAACACCGACGAGTTCTTCGGGATCCAGAATGCAAAGAAACCAGGCGTCCGACGCGTCCTGAACTTTGTGCTCAAAGCTCGCTTGGGCCGCGGCGAGTTCCTGCATGATCTCTTTGAAGCGATCTTTGTCAGCCTTAGGAAGATCCACGCCTGCCAGATGAAAATCTCGCAACGCGTGATTGACAGCGCTGCGCTCGGACTCGCTTGCACCCGCTAGAAATGACTCACCGACATTTGCATAAGCTTGCTGCAATCGAGTGTTCTGTGATATTTCGGTGCCATGTTCGGTCAGTAAGGGGAGCGCTTGATTGAATGCTTCACGCCAGTCGGGCGATCCAAGTACACTTTGCAAGTGACTGACGGGTGACCAGACACGGCCAAGCTCATGTTCCATGATTTCTATGGGCACGACGAGAGACGCAAAATTTGGATCCGTATTATCGTCCAGCAAGGTGTTGAGTTGCTGTCGATGATTTGAAATCATGGCCTCAATTGCGGGCACCACATGGTCCGGACTAATGTCGTTAAATCGTGGCAGCGATGATGTGTCGAGCAATGGGTTCGTCATAGAGTGCTTGATTTCCTTTTCAAGCGCCGCATTTTAGCACAGCGTTGTTGATATCGATTGACGTATACAGCAGGGAAACTAAGGAGATAAGGGTGTCAAAAAAATACGATCTGCTGGTAGTTGGCGGTGGTAGCGGTGGACTCGCACATGCTCAGCGTGCGGCCGAGTACGGAGTAAGTGTCGCGGTTGTTGAGCACGGGCCGCTCGGCGGCACCTGCGTAAACGTAGGGTGTGTGCCAAAAAAAGTAATGTGGTATGCAGCTCACTACGCACAAGAACTTAAGCATGCGGCGGACTATGGTTACGATGTTTCCGTCAAAGGTCACGATTGGGCCGCACTTAAATCGCGACGCGACGCCTATATTGTTCGACTGAACAACATCTATGAGACCAACCTGGACAAGCGTGGCGTGGCGTATATCGCAGGCGACGCGAAGTTTATCGATGCCAACACGATTGCAGTTGGCGATGAGCGGTATCAGGCAGAGCGTGTCGTCGTTGCGACAGGCGGCCAACCGATCGTGCCCAGTATTCCTGGCGCAGAGCTCGGCATCACTTCGGATGGTTTTTTTGCTCTGGAGCAACAGCCCAGGCGTGTACTGATTGCGGGTAGCGGCTATGTTGCAGTTGAGCTTGCGAGCGTGTTTAACGGCCTCGGCAGCGAGACAAAAGTTATTGTCCGAAAAGACGGTGTACTGCGAGGCTTCGACAAGATGCTGAGCTCTGAGCTCATAGATGCCATGCGAAAAAGCGGCATCGCACTCGAAACAGGTGTTGTTCCGGCATCGGTTCGCTCGACCGATGACGGTCTGGTGTTGACCGCAGAGGACGGCCGAGAGTTTGGTCCTGTCGATGTTCTTCTTTGGGCTGTTGGCCGGTCTCCGAATACGGCTACGTTGGACCTCGACAAGGCCGGCGTTGATATGGACGAACGTGGGTTCGTTCCAACGGATGAAATGCAATCAACTAATGTTGAACACATTCATGCGTTGGGTGATGTGACGGGAAGAGCTGCCCTGACTCCGGTTGCGATTGCTGCCGGTCGACGCCTCGCTGATCGCCTGTATGGCGGGATGGCCGGTCGCCACCTTGATTACAACTTGATACCGACGGTGATTTTTAGCCACCCCACGATCGGTACCGTTGGTATGACTGAAGATGAAGCTGGCGCAGAGTATGGCGACGATATCAAGGTGTATACAACCGGGTTTACGCCCATGTTTTACGCGCTTGGTGAAGACCGACAGCGCTCGGCGATGAAGCTCATTACAGTGGGTGAGGATGAGCGCGTCGTTGGGGTGCACATTTTCGGCGATGGTGCCGACGAGATGCTACAAGGTTTTGCTGTTGCTATGCGTATGGGCGCTACAAAGAAAGACCTCGACGACACAGTGGCCATCCATCCAACGAATGCGGAAGAAATTGTAACTATGCGGTGATAGACATCTGTTTGAGAACCAGAGCGGTGTCCGGTCGAACGCCGCGCCATAAATTAAAAGACTCAGCCGCCTGTTCAACCAACATTCCCCAACCCATGACGGACTGGCGGGCCCCTGCTTCACGGGCCCACACACTAAACGGTGTTGGACTCAATCCATAGGAAAGGTCGTAGCAATAAGTTGTATCGGAAATTGCGCCGGTAGGATATGGCGGCGCTTCGCCCTTAACACCGGCCGATGTGGCGTTGATGATTAGATCATAGGGCGTGGAAACGGGGACTGCGTTGAAGCGGCAGGCGGACACGGGGCCCGAGCGAGAAAAATGAACCGCAAGAGCCTCAGCTTTGCCCAAAGACCGATTTGCGATCATCAGTGACTTCGGCTGCATTTCAAGCAGTGGCGCAACGATGCCACGTGTTGCACCACCGGCTCCGAGGATAAGTATGTTTGCGTCTTCGACGGATATACCGAGGTTAACGTCAAGGTCTCTCAGCAATCCGATGCCGTCGGTATTGTCACCGTAGATTTCGCCACCTTTGAAACTCAATGTATTGACAGCGCCTGCTGTCGCTGCTCGTTCACTCATTTGGTCGACGAGTCTTAGAATTTCTGCTTTGTGAGGAACCGTTATGTTGAGACCCTTGCCTCCGGTGCGTTGAAATTGTCGCACGGCTGTTTCCAGTTTTTCGGGTGAGACCTGTAGTAGTTCATATTGCAGGCTTTGTTGAGTATGCAGCGCGAACATTCGATGAATCACTGGAGAGTGGCTGTGTGATACGGGGTATCCCATGACGCCATAGCGATCAATAGGCGTGGTCACAGTTGTCGTTGCATCCGTCAAATGTCACCCCTTGAGCCATTTGGCAGCATCGATCGCGAAGTACGTCAAAATACCATTGGCCCCGGCGCGCTTGATACTGAGTAGGGACTCAAGCACAGTTTCACGCTCATTGAGCCAGCCGTTGTCTGCGGCGGCCTTGAGCATCGCATATTCGCCGCTGACCTGATAGGCGAAGGTCGGAACTTGATAGTGGTCTTTTACAAGGCGAACAATATCAAGGTACGGCAATGCTGGTTTCACCATGACAAAGTCCGCACCCTCGTCGATATCGAATCCAACCTCACGCACCGCTTCATCGGCATTTGAGGGCGCGACTTGATACGTGGCCTTGTCGGCCCCGGCGAGATTTGCCGCCGACCCGACCGCATCACGAAACGGTCCGTAGAATGCAGAGGCAAATTTCGCGGCGTAGGCCATGATCAATGTATTGCTATGGCCCGCGTCTTCGAATGCGGCGCGAATTGCGCCGATGCGACCGTCCATCATGTCAGAAGGCGCGACCATGTCAGCACCGGCAGCGGCATGCGACAGTGCTTGGCGGACCAGCATTGTGACGGTTTCATCATTTAGTACGTATGCTGCCTCATCGATGATCCCGTCCTGGCCGTGCGTAGTGTATGGGTCAAGCGCGACGTCTGTGATCACAACGAGCTCCGGCAGCTCGGCTTTTATGGCCCGAATAGACGTTTGTACAAGGCCATCGGGGTTGCTGCACTCAACACCGTCAGGCGTTTTTCGTGCAACGTCAATGACTGGAAACAGCGCGATCGCCGGGATGCCGAGGTCACGGACTTCGGTGAGCTCGATGAGCAATTTGTCGATGCTCTTGCGGCTGATGCCCGGCATGGACGCAACAGGCTCGATCTTGTCTTTGCCTTCGAGTACAAAAACTGGGTATATAAGGTCGTTTACGGACAGTTCGGTTTCGGCGACAAGGCGACGTAAGCTCGCGGTACGACGAGCACGTCGCAAGCGAATTTTAGGGAACTGTCCGAGGGTCGAATGACTCATAGCTAATCAGAATAAGAGAATTAATAATAATACCGGTAATTTCTTATTTTCCCTATATTTAGCAGTTTTTTCCACGTCTTATTCACAGTTTTGGGCGTTAGCAGTAATAAATTCTATAAGGGGTGGGTTATTTCGTATGAACAATAGCAGTGCCGTGGACGACGGACGGCTTAGGTTTGACCAGACTGTTACGGTTTTCTACAAGGATATTCCGATCAGATAGCCCCTCGGTACGCAGCTCACCAAGATTGGTTTCTGTCATGGCGCCCGGTGCGGTTGTCAGCTTCTCTACGTAACGAGTCCACTATTTCGCGCCATCGAGCCAATCATGTGGTTGCAGGTAGTCACGATAGAGTTCTTGTTCAGGTGAGCCCGGTTCGGGTTGCCAGTCGTACTGCCAGCGAACCTGCGGCGGAAGAGACATAAGAATAGACTCAGTGCGGCCACCGGATTGCAGCCCAAACAAAGTGCCGCGGTCGTAGATCAGGTTGAATTCGACATAGCGCCCGCGACGATAAAGTTGAAATTCTCGATGCCTGTCACCAAAAGAATGGTCCTTGCGTCGTGTCACGATTGGTACGTACGCCGCCAGAAAGTTATCGGCTACCGACTGCAGAAATGCGAAGCTTCTGTCAAAACCCATTTCATTAAGATCGTCGAAAAACAGGCCGCCGACGCCGCGTGTTTCATTTCGATGCTTTAGATAGAAATACTCATCGCACCAATTCTTGTAGCGCGCATACAAATCTTTGCCGAAGGGGTCACAGGAGGCCTTGGCGACCTCATGCCAATGCACTACGTCCTCACGAAACGGGTAATACGGGGTAAGATCGAACCCGCCACCAAACCACCAGATGGGATTTGATGAGCCAGCCGTGAAAAAGCGAAAATTGGCGTGCGTCGTCGGGACGTAAGGGTTATTAGGATGCAGCACCAATGACACGCCGACAGCCTGAAATTTCTTACCGGCGAGATCAGGGCGATGTTTTGTTGCGGACGATGGCATTTCGCTGCCGAATACGTGTGAGAAGCCGACACCGGCTTGTTCGAAAACGGCCCCTCCAGTTAATACGCGGCTTTCACCACCGCCACCAGCATCTCGTTTCCAGCGATCTTTGGCGAAAACGGCCTGCCCGTCCAAATGTTCCAGAGAGGCGCAGATGCGGTTCTGCAATGCTTGCAGATAGTCTTTTACTAAATCAATATCGCTCAATTCTCATTGCTCATTGTTTGCCGCGTCGCAAGACCTGCCCAGTGGCCAGGACACGGATTTCTGATGGGCTTGAGGCTGGCCCGCACTCGCCGGGCACAATGTAGTCTACTAGACCTCCGAACTGTCGGCTAAGGTCGGACTGATCTTTTGCGACCGACTGGCCACTGAGGTTGGCGCTTGTTGAGACAATGGCCGATCCCACTGCCGAGCAGATGGACTGGACGATCGGATTGTTTGTCAATCGAACAGCGACGCCGCTGTTATCGCCGCGAACCAGATTGGTGACTCGCGATGAGACTGGCACAATCCAGGTCACAGGGTGATTTTCTGCTGGTTCGGGCAATAAAGTGTCGTCAGGTAAGTCGATCCAGGGATCGAGCTGCGAGGTATCGGCAGCAATCAAAATCAGGCCCTTAGATGCATCGCGGTTCTTGATGCTGAGAACTCGCCTTACTGCCGCGTCATCGTAAGGCAAGCAACCGAGGCCAAAAACACCCTCTGTCGGATACGCAATAACACCACCACCGCGCAAGATTTCCGCAGCGATGTCGGTAGGCGCATTCATTCAGGTTCTAACTCTTCTTTTTCGCGATTTTCTTTTTGGCTTTCTTTTTCGCGATTTTCTTTTTGGCTTTTTTCTTGGTCTTCTTCTTTACGACCTTCTTCTTTACGACCTTCTTTTTACCGCGCTTGCCGCGCATGGGTGCCGCAGCCAATAGTTCTATGCACTCTTCCAGTGTCAAAGACTTCGGTTCACGATCTTTCGGCACGCGCGCGTTCTTTTCTTTGTTCGTAATGTAGGGACCGTAACGACCGTTCAGTACCTGAATGCCCTGTTCCTCAAAGTCCAGAATAAGGCGATTAGCATCGGCGAGTATTTTCTCTGCAACGAGTTCCAATGCACGAGGTAGTTCTACGGTATACGGGTCGTCTTCCTTCATTGACACGTATTTGTCGCCATAGCGAATGTAGGGACCGAATCGACCAACGCTGGCTGTTACGGGTAAACCATCTTCGGTTTCTCCCAGTTTTCGAGGCAGTTTGAATAATTCCATCGCGGTTGCCATGTCGATATCAGTCATTTTCTGGCCGGGACGAAGGCCCGCGAATTTTGGCTTATCTTCATCATCCTTGGTCCCGATCTGAACGAAAGGACCGTAACGACCCATGCGCACAGTTACCGGTTTACCGCTTTTCGGGTCGGTTCCGAGCTCTCGAGCTTGTGCAACCTGCTCTCGAGTAACGGACGTTTCCTTCTCCTCGCAAAGTGCGTGGAACGGTTTCCAAAACTTCTCAAGCAGTGGTACCCAGTCTTTCTCGCCGAGCGAAACGAGATCGAGTTCGTCTTCAAGGTTGGCGGTGAAGTCGTAGTCGACATACTGGGTGAAGTGCTCCGTAAGAAAGCCGATGACAATGCGGCCGATGTCTGTCGGCAGAAATCGCTTAGCATCCATCTCGACGTATTCACGATTCTGCAATGTTGCGATAATGCTGGCGTATGTCGATGGGCGGCCGATGCCATATTCCTCGAGAGTCTTAACGAGGCTAGCTTCTGTAAATCGCGGAGGCGGCTCAGTAAAGTGCTGCTCCGGTCGAAGTTCGTCGAGCCTAATAACGTCGCCTTCTTGGATTTCTGGCAACAAACGATCGCCGTCATCATCTTTAGAATCGTCTTTGCCTTCCTGATACACCGCCATGAAGCCAGGCTCGACTAATACTGAGCCGTTGGCTCGCATACGATGACCATCGTCAGCCGGTCCTGCGGCCATCTCGATGGCAACGGTATCAAATACAGCCGGTACCATCTGACACGCCATCGTGCGCTTCCAGATGAGTGAATACAGCTTAAACTGGTCCTCATCGAGCACCGCTTTCAGGTCATCGGGTGCTCGTGCTACGGAGGTGGGCCGCACAGCTTCATGCGCCTCTTGAGCGTTCTTCGCCTTGGTCTTGAATTTGCGTGCTTCTTCTGGAACGTTGCCGGCGCCATAGCGTTCCGCAATAAGCTCTCGAATCTCGGCCAGTGCAACTGCGGCCAATGTGACCGAGTCAGTACGCATGTAAGTGATCAAACCAACTTGGTCTTCGCCGGGAAGCGCAATGCCCTCATAAAGTTTTTGCGCGATACGCATCGTACGCTGTGTGTTGAAGCCGAGCTTCCGGGAGGCTTCCTGTTGCAACGTGGACGTTGTAAACGGAGCGGTCGGATTGCGACGACGCTGACGCTTGGTTACGCTCAGTACGTCAAACTTGCCCGCCGCAGCATCAATAATGGTTTTCTCAACCGCGCGCGCGGCGGCTTCATTTTCGAAGCTGAACTGCTCGACTTTTTCACCTTTGTAGCCAACAAGCCGCGACGTGAATCCTTGTTCATTCTTGCTGACGTCGGCCTTAATCAGCCAGTATTCGCGCGCTTTGAACGCTTCGATCTCGATCTCGCGCTCGACGATCATGCGAAGCGCAGGGCTCTGTACGCGTCCAGCAGACAGGCCGCGTTGGACTTTTTTCCAAAGCAATGGAGACAAATTGAAACCGACGAGATAATCCAGAGCTCGACGCGCTTGCTGTGCTCCAACCAGGTCGGTCGAAATTTCGCGAGGGTTGGCTACCGCATCGCGCACGGCCTGTTTCGTGATTTCATGAAACACGACCCGATGTACTGCAATGTTGTCGAGAATCCCCTTTTCCTTAAGAAGCTCCACTAAATGCCATGAAATGGCTTCGCCTTCGCGATCCGGGTCAGTCGCGAGATATAGGCCTTCAGCGTTTTTTAATGCCTTGATAATGGCTTTAACGTGTTTCTCGTTACGCTCGATGATCTGGTATTTCATCGTGAATTGGTTTTCTGTATCAACAGCACCTTCTTTTGGTATCAGATCGCGCACATGACCGTACGAGGCCAGAACGTCGAAGTCCTTACCCAAATACTTACTGATCGTGCTCGCCTTGGCAGGCGACTCTACTATTACGAGATTCTTCGGCATTGGATGATTCGCGCCCTTATATCCAGATATCTAGAATTTATCGATCTAAAAAAACGAAACCGCGGACTGTGCCGCGGTTTAATTACGTGCTTGGCAGCGAACTGTCAAGGAAATCGAGTAATCCTGCTAGTGAATAGAGCCCGCACCTTCGTCGAAAACGAGGTCTTCCATGCGAGCGTAGTTGAGTTCTTGGCCCGGCTGACTGAACAACACCATCAGGACAACCCATTTGATCTGTTCGACGTCAATATCCGCAGATTCGAGCGCCAGCAGGCGATCAACAAGCAATTCACGCTGCGGTGGCGACAAGATTCCCGTTTGTTCGAGGTAAATGATATAGCCACGACAATGCGCATCGAGCCGCTCGTGCTCGACGTCATTGTAAATACGAGTGCCGTGCGCGGATAAATTGCCATAGTTCAGACTTTCTTGATGGTCTGTTAGGCCATCAAGCCATACCAGTGCGCGCTCGATTTCGTTATCACCAAAGCCCGCCCGCAACAGTTCAAGCCGCAGTTCATTTTGGTCGGGTTCGGGCTCTTCTTCTGTGTCGACGTAGGTCTCAAACAGGTACATCAGTACGTCGATAACGTTTTCTTTCATGCCTAGAGCAACTCCTTACCAAACAATACGGCAGCCAGCGTGACCGAGATCAGCTGGAGACTAAGATTTTAGCAATTTTTTGCTAAGAGATATAATTTGCGATTATTTCATACAAAGTAGGTTTGGGCCTGTAACTATCAGGCATTGCTATACTATGTCGTTCTGGAACGCTCGAGGCTGCTGTAGTTCACATTTCCGACCACAATTTGCCTTCGGATGGGCCTATTTGAGGCGATATTGCCTAATATTTTATTTAATAAAGTAAAACATTTAGGTCGCTTTTTAGGTATTTTACGCGAAATATTGTTTTGATCAATTATGTTTTACCGGGTCGATATTGACTCAAATTGACGCCAGCTGGCTTATGTTCAAATTATGGCAAAACTGAAGATTCTTGAATTTCCTGATTCCCGCCTCAGGACCAAAGCGACCTTAATCGATGTCGTTGACGACCAGTTGCGCGCATTTATCGACGATATGTTCGAAACCATGTATGAGGCGCCGGGTATTGGGCTGGCAGCTACTCAAGTGAACGTTCACAAGCGAGTGTTGGTGACTGATGTATCAGTCGAAAAGGATGAACCGCTTGTCCTGATCAACCCTCTGATCCTCGAAAAAGACGGCGTCATCGTTACAGACGAAGGTTGTTTGTCAGTTCCCGGCTACTATGAAGAGGTCGAACGTGCAGAACACATCAAGGTTCGCTTTCTCGATCGACAGGGCGATGACGTCGAGCTCGAGGCCCACGGACTGCTCGCTGTCTGTATCCAGCATGAGATGGATCACCTCGACGGCAAATTATTCGTAGATTATCTGTCCGAGGCAAAGCGCTCACGTATTCGCAAGAAACTCGAAAAAGAGCACCGTCAGCAGGCCGCTGTTGTCGCCTAGGCCATTATCGTTGAGCGTACCCCGCATTGTTTTTGCCGGTACGCCGGAGTTCGCACTTGTTTCGCTATCAGCGCTTGTTGATGCTGGGCACCACGTCGTTGCTGTCTACACCCAACCGGACAGGCCAGCAGGTCGCGGTCAGCGATTAACCGCGAGTCCGGTGAAGCGCTACGCTCTGGGCCGAGGCATTGACGTCCTGCAGCCTCTGACCTTGCGAGATACCACTGTTGCAGAAGAGCTGGCGGCGCTAGAGCCGGACATCATCATCGTCGCAGCCTACGGATTGATTCTGCCGCAAAAAATTCTCGATATTCCCAGATGTGTTTGTCTTAATGTACATGCATCCCTGCTGCCACGATGGCGGGGTGCGGCGCCTATCCAAGCGTCAATACTCGCCAATGATGAGGCCACCGGTGTGAGCCTGATGCGCATGACAGCTGGCCTAGATTGTGGCCCGGTTTTTTCGAGTAGTAACGTGAAGATTGGTGAGGATGAAAGCGCTGGCGAATTACACGATCGATTAGCGCTACTTGGCGGCGAACTGCTTGTGTCGGATTTGCCAGGAATTCTTGCTGCTGATCTTGACGGTATTGAGCAGGATGATTCGTTGGCGACCTATGCGGCGAAAATTCAAAAACAAGATGCGGCCCTCGACTGGAGCTTGCCAGCTGACGAATTGCAACGCCATGTTCGGGCCTACAATCCGGTGCCGGGAGCTTTTTTTTTCGGCAAAGATGAATCGCGAATAAAAGTCTGGACGGCTAGTGTTATTTCCGGCGTCGATGCTCCACCCGGGTCATTCATTCAGTACGATGCTAGCGGCATTGTCGTCGCCTGTGGCCGCGACGGGTTGCGACTCGAGTCGCTGCAGCTAGCAGGGAAGCGTCGCGCTGACGCGCAGACATTTGTCACTCATGTCGATTTACGATGACAAAATCGACGGGAGCAAAAGTTAGGGCAGTTTCTGCCGAGATCGTTGACGCTGTCGTCAGTGGTGGTCAGTCTCTCGATACCGCCATCGCGCAGAACGAACAGCGCGTCGCGGCAGACGACCGCTCGCTGTTGAGGATGCTGTGTTACGGCTGCCTCAGACATCATTGGCAACTGCAATCCTGGATAGACCAGTTGATCAGTAAGCCACTTCGGAAGCGCGACCGGATTATCAACGCCTTGCTTGCCGTCGGACTCTATCAAATTGCTGAAATGCGCATTCCCGACCACGCTGTTGTCTCCGAGACCGTGGAGGCGGCACGAGAGTTGAGACGGCCAAAACTGGCGGGATTAGTCAATGCCTGCCTGAGACGATTCGTGCGTGAAGATTTAATCGCAGCAAAGATAAAAGACGAACAGTCTGAATGGAATCACCCGGCTTGGTTGATTGATCGAATTCGAGAAGACTGGCCGGATGATTGGCAGGGCATCTTGAGGGCCAATAATGAACGTGCACCGATGTGGTTGCGGACAAATTCATCGCGCGGCAACGTCGATCAATACATTGAACGATTGCACGCCGTTCAGATTGAAGCCGATAGACTTGACGGAGTTGAAGATGCCGTGCGCCTAAGAACTCCACAGGCAGTAGAAAACCTTCCAGGATTCGAAGTAGGTGACGTTTCGGTGCAGGATGCGGCGGCCCAGATCGCAGCGCGCTGGCTGTTACGGGACCTGAGCGGCCATGTTTTGGATGCTTGTGCGGCCCCTGGCGGAAAAAGCGGTCATTTATTGGAGATTGGCGGTGATCAGTTGACGTTGGTTGCGGTGGACAGCGACGAATCGCGCCTTTCGGGCGTCAGCGAAAATCTTCGCCGAATCGGTCGGGATGCAACTATTATAGCCGCCGATGCATCGAAACCAGAGAGTTGGTGGGATGGCGTAGTGTTTGACGGCATTCTTCTTGATGCTCCGTGCTCGGCATCAGGCGTCATCCGCCGGCATCCGGATATCAAGATACTGCGACGAGCGAGCGATCTTAAGAGCCTTGCCAGCCTGCAGCGCATTTTGCTGGAGAAGCTGTGGCCTTTGCTGGCTCCCGGCGGGACACTGTTGTACGTGACTTGTTCGGTTATAGCGGCGGAGAATGATGAAGTGACAAACCAGTTTTTGAAGGATCACCGTGATGCGGTCGAAAACGATATGTTGCCAAATAACAACATCCGCGATTTAATGCGGAGAAAGGCGTGTGGGTTCCAAATTCTGCCCGGTTCGGCAGGTTTGGACGGTTTTTACTATGCGGCCCTGCAAAAAGAGAAGGATTCCTGAAGATACTGATGTTCCGGCCCACCTCAATAAAACGCCTCATTCAGTCGCGTCGCCTTGTGATTGCGCTTCTGGCCGTGCTCGTTTTTGATGCTGGTCTCGCGGAGGACGCCGTTCAACGCGAGGGCTACTTTGAAGTTCGATCTGCCGTGACTCAACCGGTCGGTGAGGTGCATACGCTGGATGCCCGTCTGCAGCTCGTTCTGAGTAATGAGGCGCTGGCCGCGCTGGAAAGTGGTGTGACGCTGACCATCGAAATGCAGATGCAGGTTATTCGTGTAAAGCGCTTCCTCGTCGATAGCGTGGATGCGGAGCTTGCGATCCGTTACGCCCTTGAATACCGGC